>Ga0214542_1002032_pt1 | contig 41990 bp, 43 predicted proteins | sample CNSS1metaG_FD_160096 | JGI IMG/M metagenome (GOLD analysis project Ga0214542, IMG submission 160096) | Root nodule microbial communities from cowpea collected in UCLA plant growth center, Los Angeles, California, USA - CNSS1 | ecosystem: Host-associated > Plants > Roots > Nodule | place: USA... | reverse complement strand
CAATCCAAAACATACATTTACAAATATAATTCTAAAAAGAAATCCTGAGATTTTGTTACTTTGAGAAGAATGGTTTGCAAATTTAGTTTTCTTTCTTGCATTCTCTTCTTTGTCATCTGTAACATAAAAAAACATACAAACATACAAATGCATCCTTTTTAAAAAAAATATTTATGAAGATTTAGGGAAGATAAATGCTTTAAGTAAGATGTTAGTGACTTACATGAATGTTGATTACTTCTTGCATTGAACCTTTGTTGTAGCACCAGCTTCCTTCTCAGCCTTGCATTTTTACAATCGTTTTGCTCCATTACAGTACCAAAATGTTATGGAATAGTTGCAAAGGTTACAATGGAAGAAGCAAAAAGAAAGGTAAGTTGACTCAATGGATGCAAAAGTGTTTACTGTTTTATTACTATATTGGTGAATGTCTTTGTTAAACTTTTTGGTGTAGATTGTACCTCTAATCACAATTGTGGAAACAGAAATATTTGTAATTATAATAAGAAGCAATTGTAAGAGTACAAAAAGTTTTTAGTAGTAGACAAACATTAAAAATAGAAAGAGCATGCAGTGCTGAGTGTTAATACATCAGAATCATTCATATATATAGCACTGATTTCAGAGTTGATTTGTTCTTGCAACTAACAAAACATTTGCTTTTTATGTAGGTACAATCAGACGTCTTTTTTATGCACTACTATATATAGTACAACAAAGAGGACTGTTTCATAGGAATTATCTGCAATTTTAACCTCATTATGTGTGAAACTGATAACATACAATCAATGTATGCACAAACTAAAGCAACATACATCCATACATATGATTATAGAACATAACAAACTTTTCATCAATCGTCGAACTTGTCATCTTTCCATACCATCATATATATTTCATTTGAATTATAAAACAAAATTATTTTATTTATGAATATCATACCATAACATGTATCACTTTTCATCTTTCATAGAATTTCAGAGAAGCTTCAAAGAGATTTCATTGATAAGAAGGTAGAACTATACATATGCATTGCTGAAAATATAAAAACTTCTAAGTTGACAACTACATAAGTAGCAGACATAAGAACAAAACTACTTATACTCAGCAGTTCCAAATAACACCAAAAAACTAACTGTAAATTAAAAATTACAATATGTTAGCACTTTGACATTCTGATTGCTTTTCATATGGTCCACTTCAAACACCAAGTCAATAGTTTGATGAAATCCATGAGAAGTATAAAATTCCTTCCAGCCACTTCCAATTTTGCTAGACTTCTTGGGATGATTTCTCAACGGTAGTTTGCACTTGACTATTTTATGCGGTCCATAAAGATAAATGTATTTAAATCTTCCTTGACGAAGATAATTGCCAAAATCAGCTGGCAAATCCTAAAAATACATAAAGTAATAATGAAATTAATATATGGATAAAATGTTTAAAATAATATAGAAACATAAATGTAAATATGAAATAAACATCCATTTAGTAATAAATATGAAATGAATCTCACCAGATGGCTAGCATTGCATTGGTTTGGATTTTAGAAATATGAAGAAATGCAACTTCGGTCCATTGAAAAGGGGTTCATCTGCCGCAATTCTTTTAAGAAAACGTGCAATAGACAAAGGTTTGCATTTACTGAAAAAACAGTGATGTGAAAGCAAGAATGACCGACATATCCAAAATAAATAGTGTGGAAATCGTGTAGTTCATAAAAGTGCCTTAATTCAGTCCATCCTCCAATTAGCATTGGTTTTTGTAAATTCTTGTTATAAGTGACCACATGTCTATTCCCTTCTTCATCTGTTAAAGTCCATTGACGCTCAAGATCGTCATCATAAAGAATGGCGAATGCACGATCCACAAAACCAATAGTCTCCAAAGAGAGAATTTTTTTAACAAAAACATGGATTAGTTAAGGTTAAAAAGAGGATATTGATTGCAAATCCGTCACACAAAAAAAGAGAGTAGAAGAAATCTTGTAAAAGAAAAAATGTCTGAAAAATTTGACGAAGAACTTACCTCGTCCTGAAGGTGAATAATAGAGAACTGGTACCTACTCATTCTATTAATAACGTCCTCTTCATTGAAGTTGTATTCCATTTGCTTGGACTTTGAGAGAGATAGTAGAGAAAAAGTTGGAAGAATGTAGAATATGATTGAACTGATGTTGAAGTTTGATCAATGGAGATGAATATTTATTTATAGAAGATAAATGACACATGAAAAAATGGGACAATTACAAATAGATTCTTAACCAGTAATGTAATTATTACTGCATTGAAAAACGGGAACACAATTATAAAAGAATATAACATTAAAAAGATATAACGTTATTAAAGATATATTAAATTATTATATTATGCTATAAAATATCATAATATAATATATGTAATATATAACAATAACAATTTTCCAACTATATTTCAACCTCTGAAGTTTAGATATTTAGATATTTATATATAACATAAAATCTTGATAATATAATACAATAACATAAATCGAGGTACTAAGTAAAAATATAATATTTCTTTCGAATTTTATATATATATATATATATATATATATATATATATATATATATATCAAAAATTTAATGTACAATATTTAATAAGTTAGTAATTAACAGAAGATAAGTGACTCAAAATTGTATATGGCATCCAATTCTGTTGTGACAACTTAAAATCTGTCAACAGATAATTGCTTTGCCATATTTATCTTATTTATGAAAAGTAATAATTATAAAAAATTGACATTTATAAATTCTGTTTTCAGAACAAATATATATATCTTATTTATGAGTCACAAAAGTTTTCACAAAATATCTTTTTCACAAAATATATGTTATTTACGACTTTAATTACATCATGCTACAAAATAACATCAATTTTCATAAGTTCTGATGTAGCTGGCAGTCATATTTGTTGACAAAAATTGAAAAATGTCAACAATATCTTATGGACCAGCATATGAAAAAAATATAATTCTAAATAATGTAACTCAGAAGCGCATAATATAGTTATAATCAAATTGAACATAGAAGTTGTAGTTCATATGAAATTAAAGACAAAACGACGCGTAGACATAGTACAGTCCCAAAATGAAAGGCATAAAAAAAATTGTCTTGAAATAGAATAACTAAAGTCCAATCTTTTTAATATTTCTTTTTAAAAGCTTCAATGGAACATTGTCTTCTTCGATGGATTCAAGTGATGCAGTCTTCTTTCCAGATTCTCTCTTATGTGAACTGTTACCATCATCATTGGTTGGATTATCTTCGATTAGTTCAGGTGATTAGGATCCAGACTCAATTGTTTCTTTGGTAAATCAGACTAATAAATCCTACAGTACATGTTCAAAATTGATAACATTAATAAAAGTAATAAAAAAAGACATCATTAAAAAAAATTATATCAATTGTATACCTCTGAAATATTAACGGTGGACTCATTGACTATACGCATTTTCCCCTGCTAAACTCACCATTCCCAGCATAAACATCCTTCAAATAGGTATAAATAATGAGATTATAAAAAAGAAAAAGATAACTGAAATTTGTAATCTACCAAATTTCATCGTAAATTATATCTTACCACAGATTTCATGGAAGAATCATTGAACTTTTGAATTATATCATCATTAACACATATTTTCTTTACTCTGAAAGACTGCGCAAGTTTGAAATTGTGATCGTTCCTACTTTCGACTTTAAAAAGCAGACTTTTATCAACTAACTCATCAAACTCCTTAGGCAAATTTCCAGAAGCATTCATCTACAAAAACAAAATAATTAAAGATTGTGTAATTACATATATAAGTGGATATATTGAAGAGTATACCTTATCATGAGTGTCTAACATATCAACACAAGTTTTTTTGAAAAGGGTGGTTGCATCCCTATCAAAGAGGACAAATGTGGTTGAATCGGAAGAGTCAATAACTCGGATCTTAATCCTATATCTGAAAATTGAATAAAAAAATTCATGAACAAAAGTTGTAATTACAATGTTGTTTAAAATTCACATTAATATTAATAAACAATAAGTTAACCTTGGAAAGACTTTTATAACATGCTTGTTACACTTCTCACAAAAGAACATCTTGGAATTAGGATAAACAGCTTTGTTGCACACACAAGCAGTATACCACCAGTCATCGTCAACCAAGATATGCTTAATTGTTCCAAACAATATGTAAGTGGTGACATTTCAATATAAAAAAGATTAATGAAGAGATTATTGTGAATTTCAAAATTTGCACAAAAATAAATAAATTTATTCTAACCTCTTTACAATCTTTTAGACCTTGAATGGTGGTCCTAGGTGTAAGTGTTAAAAAGTCCTCTTCCACAGTATTTTTGGAACTCTGAGAAAGTTGCGTTAGTCCTTGAGAGGGATATTCATTGTTCTCAAACATTCTGTGCAATACAAAATATAGTTTTTCTCATAAACAATAAATCTATTATTGAATGTATGTACATCTAAAAGATCAAGTTGAGGAAATGAAGGATAATTTGCATTATAAAGTAACCAAAATATAGTTACCAAAATGGATTATAAAGTTTGAATAAACTGAAGAACAATTTCAATATTACCTTGATTTTAGGTCAAATGCTTCATTGAAGTTAACATTGTACTTAATACGGGTGCAGAACTTACAATTTTGAACTTGAACCTTATCTATATTTAAAAATATAGTGTATGTGAGAGTAACATGGAATAAGTAGTACTAACTATTTTGTAAAAGTAATAAAAAAATTTTACCTTGAAAAGTTTTGACTTTTGCAAATTCTATACTTACAGCAGCATTTTGTACTTCTCCACTTGAAAGAAATACATTCAGTTCATCGACATAAATACCAAACAAAGTACATTCTATTCGAAACCTAAAGATTAAAAAAATGTTATGTCAAATCGTTATTTGAACAGAAATATAAAAGGAATGTAATATAGTATTGATATAGAATACCCATCAGCTTCTATTGCTATGACATTTAATTTTGTTGTCTTTCCATCAACTTGCAATTCTCTTTCAGTCCCCACTCCGACCAGTAATCCCAAGATATCTAAAATGCCATTCATAAATGTTATATCATATACTTTAACAATAAATGTTTATTAAAAAAAATATGAACAGTATTGGAACTAAAAATATTAACTTACCAACTAAATAATCAGTATCAAATGCAGTGGTTGTCAATAAGGACAAATGTGTGTATTGTGGTTTCATATCAGGAACCAAGTTAACATTAAGCAAAGAAACTTTTGTACCAAACTGGAAATTTATCTTATAAGGGTGGTGTGTTGTTCTGTATATTCCAGAATTCGGAGCCACACTGAAATTTTGTATGGCATAAACATGGCCTTCAGAAATCTCATTCTGAAATTTGTAAATTAGAGTACGTCTAATTGAAGCATGTATTTTAGAACCCTAAAACAGATCAAAAGAACATATATAAATATAACTATAAATATGTTTAAGATACATATACTTTATTAATTCCAATTTGTAAACTAAAGTACATGTAATGGAAGCATGTAAAGAATAACATGAATAATAACCTCTTTGTCTTGAATAACGAACTCCATGGAAAAAGGACACCTCCGTTTACTGAAATCAGGAACAAACCATGAACGAATGACCCTAACGATGATATTTCAATTTTCCTTCTGGGGACTTACTTCGCTTACGCTCTGGCTTTGGTTTGGAACTTCAAAGAGAGACATCTTGAACTCACAACAACAATATTGAAAAATGAGAAGTAAAAAAGTCAGTATTAGATTCGTGACATATTTATACTTACATAGAGAAAATAGGAACTAATAAGACAAAATTGTAATTCATACAACTAAAAAAAATAAAACCAAAAAAAAGGTTCAAAACAACTATATCAAAATCTATTTTTGATTGGTTAAAGGAGACTAAAAGAAGTGTAAGGATTAATCAAAACATGGATATGGCAATTTTTGAAAAAATAAAGGTTCAGATGTGAGTCGTTGATAAAATTTGAAATGGTAGAAGAAAGCAAAAAAGCAGAATATATTCAAATAAGGACTCTTCAAACATGGAGTACGAACCTTTTGACAGAAGTCATGCCAATATATATTGGTGAAAACTGCAAAAAACAACTATTGATGTCAAAAGAAATTAAATATTCATATTGATTTATTCACAGGTTTCATAGAAAAGGAAAATTAAGAGAGAAGCATTCTGATGAACATAAAGCATGAAGCAGATTACTTGAAAGTGACTAAAAAAATTGTTGGCGTGATGGATTGAGTAGTGAACCATTAATTGAATCAGTAATGTTGAAAGAATGAAAATCTGCAAATACATACTGGTATATAAAGCATTCACGAAAGAAGAAAGGTAGAAAAAAGTTATAGCAAACCCTAATTACTTAGACAAAATTTCATACCTATGGAGTACAACAAAACTTCTATATTTATACATAAAAACAAATGAAGTACATACCTTTGATGAGTGGAAACGTTAATGGCTTGTAAGAATCCGTTAATGGCTGTGAAACGTGCTCTGGATGAAGAAAGTGTGTTGGATCTCTACAAAAAGTCAAATAAAAGTGTGGTGTACAAAAGCCCTAGAATCTTCGAGGAGAAGCGACTGTGTTAAAAACTTCGAGGAGAAGCAACTGTGTTGGATTATTTAAGTTAATGACGTAAAAAATTATAATAAAAACAAATATAAATAGTACAATTTAATATGTAATGAAATGATGGATGGTTACAGCAGAAGAAAATGTCGTGGAAGGTGGAAGATACAGAAACATAATGAAGCACTGGAAAATGTCATATCAATCGACATTGAAAAAAAAATCTGAAAAGTATTATAAGGGATGTGTATGAAAAATCTTCTGGAAAGTGTTATATTTAAATTAATATAATAAATTTTAAAAAAGCAGAGACATGATATGATTTGTGTTTGACAGTAATTAAATGCCAAAGATTTTCGTATATGGAAGAAGATATGGAGCATGTAAGAGTAAATAACTTTGCAGAAGTTGAAAATACAAATAGTTAAACATATACATATATATAATATAATAATAAACCAAAAAATTAGATACAAAAAAAACATATTATGAATCTGTTAAGTAATATTGTTTATCGATTCTTCATAGGCGATGATAATAATCATTTATATTAAGAAGAACATTGACATCCTTGCTTGCTTGTTCACCGGCAACCTCAAAAAGAATTAAATCTTTTTCCTCCAGTCCATGAACTTCACGAAAATGTTTCCATCCACTTCCTATCTTCACTGATCTAGCTCTAATCAACCACTTGCATTCAACTCGTGCCTTTGGACCGTAAAGCACAATGTGTGAGAGCTGACTGTTGGCAAAATATTGACGTAAGTTTGAATTTAAATCCTGCAAATAAAAAATATAAGAAATAATATAAAAAAGAAATGATTTTTTATGTGTCAAGGTTAAAAAGAATACATTAAGTTTTGTGTAGAGATTGTAAGAAATGACCAAAAAAAAATCACCAGAAAGCTTGCAATGCAGTTGTACTTAGAAAGCTGGAACTCAAAATGAATTAACTTGGACCTTATCAGAGGAGCATTTGTTCGAACATGACTTAGGAATTTATGGACAGTTGCTTCTGAACAGTGATCGTAAAAGTGTATTTCAAAAGCAGAATTTCCAGTATGCCTTAAATAACATAGTTTGGGTGATTGGACTTGATAAAACTTTCTTATGTCAACCCAGCCATCAGTAATTCGCGGACCATAAGTATTCATGTTGAAGGTAACATGGTGAACATGGCCTTTTTTATCAGAAATAGTCCAACGTGGCCCTAGTTCAGTGCCTAATTGAATGACAAACAATCGGTTGATGAACACAAAATCCTTGTAAATAAAAGCAATATAAAAAAAATATTAGTTAACAAAAATCAAAGAACAATGATGGTAAATAATGTATAAGAAGCAAGTTCACAAAAACCTGGTCTTCCATGAAAATAGTAAAGAATCCACCCTTCCACTTTGAGCCAAGTATGGATTGTTCACCAAGGATGCATTGCTTAGTGGTCATCTGTTAAATTAGTAATCCTGCACAAAATATTAAGTATAGCAGTCGAAGAGTATGCAGAATGATAGAAGTATGACGGTGCAACAGACACTCCAATCATCATTCTCGTGAGAAGTGAAAAACATAATGAGAAAAATATTTAAAAAACTTAAACGTCTCTTGGAAACCGAAATGGTAATTAATTTAATCAGCTGAAGCAGTTCAAATAATGAATAAGGGTTGGAGATGATCGAGGAGTTCAATCATCATTACCTCGAGCAGTGCAAAAATTAATGCGGGAATACTGATAGACATGGTGATTTGAAATTAATTAAAAACATTATTTATTGTAATTTCCAATGCGTTACAATGTTTAATAATTCTGTAATATTAAATGAATATTACAAATTATAAATTGAAAGATTTTTATACAATGATGTTGGAAAGCAAATGTTTTAATACTTTATAAATAATATTTACGTTAAATGCTTCTCTGCAAATAAATGAATGAGTAATATTTAATGTCTTTTAATGACGTGTAACATTTAAATTTTAGATATAATGAAAAATCATTTGAATGAATTTATTTATTTAATTAACAATAATTGATATTTTGTTTAAAGTAAAGATTTAAATGTAATAGATTTATTTTATAAAAATATATTAGTGATTAATCTATTTGATAAAAAACTTAAAAATTAAAATAATTACGTTTAAAAAACTCGTCACCATAAAATGAAAAAAACAATTAACTTCATACACAGTAAATCTTTAAAAGCAAACACAGAGAGTAATATATATAATAAGTGCATAGAAAATATAAGTCCACTTAAAATCTTCTTATATATTCATATATATATATATATATATATATGAAGATTAACAAAAATAAAATACAAAATGTTATAACTTAAAACCAAATTAATGTGTGACCTTCAACTTCAAAAAAAAGCTCACGATGATCATTTGCAGAAAGTTGATGAAGATTACAAAAATTTTTCCAGCCAGTTCCAATCTTAACAAAATTACGTCTTATGATCAATTTACATTCGACTTCTCCCCTTGGTCCGTGTAGAACAATAGATCTAAGACCACTGTTTTTAAAATAAGTGGCAAATTCTTTTTTCAAATACTGCAACAAAAAGGATAAAAGATCTTACTTATTAAGAAGCCATGTAAATAAATAATCAAAAAAAAAAAAACTAACCAAGTGACTGGCTTGACAATAGTATGTGGATAGTTGAACTTCAAAATGCTTTACGTTTGACATATGTAGAAGACGACAGATAGAAAGATGGTTGAAGAAGTTGGCTTTCAATGTTGAGTCGCAAGCACGTTTAGAGACGTGTAGTTGGAAAGACGAATTTCTGAAATATTTGAAGACAACCAATTTGTCAGACTGATCTGCATAAAAAGATATTAAATCATTCCAGCCTTGGGTGATCATTGGAGTGTGAATATTCATGTTGTATGTAACATTATGAACATTCCTATCGTAATCAACAATGGTCCATTATGAACCAAGGTCCTTCAAATTACGTATTATGAAGAGTCGGTCGACGTGTCCAAAATCCTTCAAAGATAAGGAAGTTTAGAATAAAGAAATACAAACAAAGAATACAAAGGAATGTGGAGGAATAAAAACAATACCTGGTCTTTCAAAAACATAGTCACGAATCCGCCAAGCATTTTTCTAGAAAGTATGGCTTGTGGTGTGCGCACGGATTCCATTGTTTGAGAACAGAATGGGTATGAAGAATAATTTGAAGAGAAGATAATGGGTCACAGAAGAGAAATAAGATTTGTCAGTTTGTAGTCGCCAATATATAGAAAGAGAAAATGAAAAGTCATTACTGTTGTCAATATATAGAAAGAGAAAAGGATAAGTCATTCCTTTTGGTAGAGTCCGTACTTACTGGTGAAGCGTGCATCATAATTTTTGCAATTAATTGTGAATATAAAAGTGAATAAAAAGTACGAATTAAAAGATAATAGGGTTGAAATAATAAAAATAAAAAATAATTAAAATAAAAAATTTCAGATTTGTCAACTGATTTTTTTACATAAAATCAAATATCTTAAAATATTTCAAATGTCGTAAAAAACGGAAAGTGGCAATGAGAAGAGAATACAAAGAGTTGTGAAAATGTTAAAGAAAGAATCGAAAAACATAAAAAATAAAAACAAATAACGACATGAACAAAGCTGAGATGCATGTGTTGGTAGTCTGGAGATCAAGCCTGTAAACAAAAGAAACATGATGAACAGAAGAAAGCTCAGAAAAAAATATAAAGCATCTCCAGACTCGGCTTTTTGCGGTTTAAATCAGATGTTTGTGGTTGTACTCTTCATTTAAAGAATCAAAACACCTGAAACATAAGATGAAGCCAAGAATCACTTACATCTAAAAAAAACATAAAGAACCATACCTGTTCGCTTGAGAAAGCAAAAAAAAAAGATCTCCACAAAAGAAACATAAGATGAACGAAAAATCTTAGATGCATGTGTTTGTACTCTTCAGTTGAAGCCCTTAAACAAAAGAAACATGATGAACAGAAGAAAGGTCGGAAAAAAATATAAAGCATCTCCAGACTGGGTTGTTTGCAGTTTACCACAGATGTTTGTGGTTGTACTCTCCATTTCAAGAATTAAAACACAAGAAACATAAGATGAAGGCAAGAATCACTTAGATCTCAGTAAAAAACATAAAGAACCATACCTGTTCGCTTGAGAAAGCAAAAAAAAAATGATGTCCACAAAAGAAACATAAAATGAACGGAAAATCTCAGATGAATGTATTTGTACTCTTCAGTTGAAGCCTGTAAAGAAAAGAAACATGAAGAACAGAAGAAGATGAACAGAAAAAAGCTCAGAACAAAATATAAAGCATCTCCAGACTCTGTTTTTTGTGGTTCAAAACAGATGTTTGTGGTTGTACTCTTCATTTCAAGCATTTAAACACCTGAAACATAAGATCAAGCCAAGAATCACTTAGATCTCAGTAAAAAACATAAAGAACCATACCAGTTCGCTTGAGAAAGCAAAAAAAAAACATCTCCACAAAAGAAACATAAGATGAACGGCAAATCTCAGATGCATGTGTTTGTAATCTTCAGTTGAAGCCTGTAAACAAAAGAAAAATGATGAACAGAAGAAGATGAACACAAGAAAGCTAAGAAAAAAATATAAAGCATCTCCATAGTCGGTTTTTGCGGTTTAAAACACATGGATGTGGTTGTACTCTTCATTTCAAGGATTTAAACACCTGAAAGATAACATCAAGCCAAGAATCACTTAGATCTCAATAAAAAACATAAATATCTCCATACAAAAAAATCTCATTATGAACGGCAAATCTCACATGCATGTGTTTGTAATATTCAGTTGAAGCCTGTAAACAAAAGAAACATGATGAATAGAAGAAGATGAACAGAACAAAGATCAGAAAAAAAATATAAAGCATCTACATAATCGGTTTTTTGCGATTTAAAAACAGCTCGATCAAAAGAAGAAGATGAACAGAAGAAAATGTTAGAGAAGAAGCTAAGAAAGGCAAAGAAACCATGATGAACGCGGAGCAACAGAGACAGAGAAAGAGAGAGAAAGAAGTGAGACGGCGAAAGCATAGAGAATGAGAAAGAGAGAGAAAGAATTGAGAAGGCGGAAGGTGAGAAGACTGAGGAAGAGAAAGAATGAAGTTTGAATTAAAACTTTGGTTTTTTCATTTCTTTTTCAATTTTTTTTCTACCTTCAAAATGCTGAGAGCTTGACACATCAGCGTTTTTTCCTTTTGTAGATAAAAATTTGAAATGAGAAGTACCTCAGATATATTATTCAATTGAAAAAATTACCTTTTGTTAGTTCCCAATTGTATATAGTATTAGATGACATCCCATAAAGTCATTTATAAAGCAATATATAATTAGAAGTTATATAGAGTCATAATCAATATTTTGTATATGATATTATTAATTAAAATACAAATATTAATTAAATTAATTTGATTTTACAAATATAATATAAAAAGATAAATTTTTAATATAACTCAAATTTGAATTATAATATATATATATATATATATATATATATATATATATATATATATATATATATATAAAATATTTCAAATATTTCAAAAGCTAGGATTTTATTATTTTGCGTTACCGCATAATCATTCTACCTATAAATACATGCTAGTGTAAAATGAAATATATAAATGTGAAATACCTAATTTCCAATCATCTTTGTACCTTTTGTTATTCTAGTTTCTTTTACATTATTTGTCTTTGGTGTATCTTGCTTATGTATGTGGCTAGAAGCATTGTGTGTGCATGGCCTACATAAAGAGAAAAAAAAGAAGGAAACATTGAGTGAAGTGCCTTGTGTAAAGAAGGGAGAAATAAGCATTGTGAGTGGGCGTCTCGAGTAGAAGAAAGGAGAAAATCTTGATTTGTTTGGATGGGGTAGAGACTGCTGATAGAGGCTTTTTGTGTTGCATAAGCCTCATCAAATAAAACAAAGTTTCCATCTTAATTAATGTAGCATAGAGGTCAACTAAGGTGAGTCTAAGGACCACAATTCCAATGAATTCATTGAGTAATTACTTTCTAAACAAACAATAATTGGGGGTTCTAATGTGTAAAAAAAAGGAAAACAATAAAATCTAAAAGCATTAAATTGAAAATCTATAAAATTGAAAACTAGCTACTTAATTGAAGTTGTGAAATCTGAAAAAGATGGTTAAAAAAATAAAAGAGTGCAAGCATTGTAAAACTGAATTTGTTTTGGTTAAAAAAGGGTGAGTGTTCTCTTACATAATTAGTATGTCTTGACTTCGTAATATTCTTCTCCTGTCTAAGGTATCCTATTCATCCAAATTGGTCAGTAGTACTTGCTAAAGATGCTCCAACACTCAAGTAAGTTCAATATCGAACGATCAAGCGAGTTAAAACAGTCTTAAAGGTGTATTAAATGTACCAAGAACCATATCTTTGACCTCTATTTATAGTATTCTTCAATGGACTTTGATTAGGGACGACCTAATAATGGCCCAACCTCTCTTAATCATGATTATTGTCCTACTTAGTATAATTCATTTACTTAATTAGGTAGTCTTGGTTTGGGGTTGACCCAACCATTTGGTTCCCAAGGTAACAACCTGAGTGATAATGTTTGGTCTACAAAATCGTAAAGGAACCCTAGAAAAGGTTGTTTCACTAGGTAGTTGCGTGATGATATAATCATTAAATCTCATTGTAGTCTGCTAAATTGTACGACTATTATGAGGTTGCGAGCAATAAGACCATGTAAGACTTCACTATTTGGTTCAATGAGACTATTCGACTCTTCTAGGACAGTGGTACATACCCTACAGAATTTAAAGTGCAATGATAGGAATTGTAAATGCAGAATTAAGCTCAAATGAATAGAAATGGAAATTGCAAAAACAAAAACTAAAATTGAAATTATATGAAAAGAAATCAAAATAGCAATGTAAACTAGAAACTAGAACAATGAACAAAAAGAATTAGCAAGTTGAATTAATATGGAAAAGGATTGAAACATGAATTGAAATTTGTCTTATGGAGAACAAATAAGAGATATTAGGGAACACAAATAATTCCTTACCTCAATCCTTGACCTTTCGAGCTGGCTCCTTCTTGACTTGCACATGGCATCTCCTAACGTAGGCGGTCCAGACCCTTAAGGGGTTACCTACGAAGAAAGCTCTGACGATCAAGTCCACAAAGGGCTCTTTAGAAGTCAAATATCAGATTAGGAAATTAATGAAAGTGTGTCCCTTAATTGTTGGGCTCCACGTATTTATAGAGTTATTAATTATGATTGGCATCCCTATGGGCTGGGCCCTCCCAGCTATGCTGGGTCAACGTTCGGAGCCTAGATGGGTCTGGGCTAAGCCCAAGTCCTATGTTAGGGTTGTTGATACTAGGGGCCCTGTTTGGGATATTCTAAGTTTGAAGTCATCGACTTGTTATTATGTATTGTCCTTTACAGTAGGCGGTATGGGCCGCTATGTGATCCTACTTTATTGGTTACTGGTGTATTGATTTTATTTGTGGGGCTATACCTAGGCGGTCTTGGTCGTGTAGTTACCTTGGTCCGCCTAGGTATAGTACATCAGTCCCCCAACCTTTGTCGAGACAGATGTGGGATCAAAGGCTTAGATGTGTATGAGTTTTGTGCAAGTGACAAGTAGTGTTATCATCTGTGGTATCCATCTGTTATGGTTAATTTTGGCGATGCAGGTTATCGTGACCATGTGCCCCTTGGTTCGTGTAGTTCTTGGCAAGAAAAATTACTTCTTGGTAGGGTATGGTATGGTAGTCCCCCAGTTTTTAAGTGTTATGAACAATGTTAAGACTAAGGTAGAAGTAGCGATGGTAGGTGAAGGGGTGCCATATGTCAGGGGTCTAATAAGAGGGATTTGCGCTGCCATTTCGAGTGTTGTGACATTTCTCATTCATTATGACGCTTCCTATGATCGTTGCTTTTGGCGGAAAAGTTGTAGCGATTCAGATGCTGGCTATAAATACAAATGCTGAGGAAATTTATTCACCTTGGTTCATTTGCAAGAAGTTTGAGAGAAGTAATTTGTGTGCGTGAGATCTGTCTGATACGTCTCTTGTTTCTATTGAAGAGAGTAAGGGCTATTGACTGTGTGTGCCATGGTCAAGAAGGGGCTTCTGAGAAATTTTTCTATATGTACATCTACTACTTCTCACAGTTATACGTGAGGTTACCGTTTGATGACTTCACTATGGGGGTGCTACATTTGTTGAACGTTGCCCCTACTCAACTGCATCCGAACAATTGGGCATATCTTCAAGTTTTTCGGGTGTTGTGGCAATCTTTGTATTTGCAGTTGTCTCCGTAATCATTTTTATACTTTTACGATACTCGACCCAAGAGTCCAACAACATGGTTGTCGCTAATAAGCCGACCAGGAATAAGTAGGTTGGAGGCGTTTACCCAGTCATTTAAGCATTTTAAAGATGGTTTCTTCAAGGTGGTGAAGGAGCCCGGGTGTTCATACTTCTATAATGATGATGGGAACACTAAGTTCCCCTTCAGCTGGACCGACAACCCTTGGCGGTATAAGGATATGAAAATGGAGAAGTTATCGCTAGCGGATAGGGAGATGGTGGAGACCTTGATGAAGTTTAATGATAAGATGCCCACTAAGAACTTAGTTAGGGTTTATAAATCCATACATTCAATTGTTGATATAGAAGGTATCTTTTTGTGTTTTAAGTGGTATGTTGTGTTTGAGTTAACTAATCGGCGTTGTTACTATTACTGTAGGTCGTGTGGCACAGGTTGGCAAGAAAAATTTGAACTTGTTTCAAGCTTTTCGCAAGGAGAAGGTGGTGAAGGCCAAAAATGCTGGGAATACTGAAGTTCCCAACCTACAAGATCCATTGGTGGAGGTTCATGTACATGACGGCTCAAAGAGGAAGGCGGAGGTGCCCACTAAGTAGGGTGGGGGTAAAGACGTGAAAAGGGTAAGGGTCGCCTTGTTGGGGCCGGGATCCTCGTCTGGTGTGACCAAGCCCAAGGCTGGGTTGATAGAGTTACCAGAGACTACCGTGCGGCGCAACATTGATATTAATTTGTCAGAGTCTTTGGTTAACTCTATTCACAATATGGAACCCAATGCCATGGTGAAAGCAATGTTAAAGTTTAGCAGCAAGGCTTTGATACTAGGGTGTAGGGTTGGAAGCTTGTATCAAAGGGAGCTAGAGGGTAGTCGGTCTAGGGTGGAAGAGTTAAAAGAGGAGCTGAAGGGTCAGACTGATAAACACGCTAAAGAGAAAGCTGTCTGGAAGAAAGAAAGGGAAGAATGGTTGGAAGAGAAAAAGAGGTTGGGGTCCTGAAAGGTGAGATGTTTAGACTCCGAGAAAAAGCTAAATGCGAATATTGCCAATCTAGAGACCGACTTCGATGAATTAAAGGAAAAACATGACGGTCTGGAGAGCAAATTTGAAGACCTGAAGGGTTAGATATTCTAGGAGCATATCAATGGCTTCCAAAAGGGGTTAAGGCAAGTTGCCTTCTTCCATAGTGATATAGATGTGTTAGACACCAAGTTCGATGTAAATAAGGACGTGGTTGGAGGGCAACTTGTGACCAAAGCGGATTCCAGCCTAGAGGAAGAGATGGAGAAGTTGGCGGAGGAAACTATGGTGGATACTGGAGCGGTGGTGGCTGTTGGAGGAAATTTGGAGAACATATAGACTTAGGCTTTATAGTTTTAACATTTGATTAACATTTCTTCAACCTAAGTTTGTAATACCTCGTATAACGTTTTTTTTCTTTTAATGTGATGGATGCTTCTGCGTATGTTTGTTTAGACGAATCCCTATTTTGTATGATGCCGTTAGGTTACTGTTATAGGCACGCGTTATCGGTTAAACATGTCGGTTTGATTATTGTTGTAGTTGCACGATGTTGGTATGATAGACCATATACTTTATTAATGTGGTTTGTATCTTCTAAAAATAACCAAGGATTTGGGTGAAAGACATAATAACTTTAGTATACGGCCCAGACCGTCTATTGGTGGGGAGGTTTTTTTAGAAAATGTCTTAGCGATGATTAGCGAAAATGTATAAATGTTAACTGAATAATTAGTGTTTGACCTAGGCCGCTTACTTGTGGTAAGTGGTTGGGAACTTAAAATGAACTGAATAATTAGTGTTCGACCCAAGTTGCTTACTTGTGGTAAGTGGTGGGGAACTTAAGAAAATAAACTGAATAATTAGTGTTTGACCCAAACCGCTTACTTGTTGTGGTAAGTGGTGGGGAACTTAAGAAAATGAACTGAATAATTAGTGTTCGACCCAGGCCGCTTACTTATGGTAAGTGGTGAGGAACTAAAGAAAATGAACAAGTATATCTGTTGAGTATAGGATAAAGAACCCATTGTTTTATTCATGAAGTTTGGGGTGCCTCGTTAAAAACTCCCTGGCCAAAACCCTCCTTAGGGAAAAATGTCAAGTGAGGAAAAAAAGTACACCCAGGGTTACAAGTATTGAATACCCACGTATTCGGTATCTCTTCTCCTGATAGCAGCTCAAGTCTGTAGGTGCCTCCTCCTACATCTTCTCGTATTCGATATGAGCCCTCCCAATTGGTTGAGAACTTGCCGTCCTTTTTCCTTGCATTACTGGCCATTCTCCAAACTAGGTCTCCTTTAATAAACATTCGTGGGCATAAGTTTGAGTTGTATTTCCTGGCCACTCTCTACTTTACCGCTATGTTTTGGATTTGTGCTTTTTCTCGTAATTCGATTAACAAATCTAGGTGGGTACATAGATTATGCTGGTTTTGGTTGGGATCATATACTTGACGGCGTAAGGAAGGTTCGCCAATTTCAACCGGTATTATTGCTTTAGCACCGTAAACCAGGCTAAAAGGGGATTCATTAGTGGCGGATTGGGGGGTGCACCTGTAGGCCCATAATACTTCCAGCGGGTCCTCTGGCCAGCGGCCCTTCACGCCATCTAAACATTTTTGTAATTCGACCAGTATGACCTTGTTGGCGGCTTCATCTTGTCCATTTATTTCTGGATGTTCTACGGAGCTGATGATGTGCTTGATGCCAAGCCCGGTGTAGAATTTGGTGAGCTTCTTATCAATGAATTGTCAGCCATTATCGGTTATGATAGTATGTGAAACTCCATAGCGGCATATTATGTCCTTCCACACAAACTTTTGGATCTGTTGTGCTGTAATCGTGGCCAATGGCTTGGCTTCTATTCACTTTGTAAAGTAGTCGATGCCGACAATGAGAAACTTCATTTGTCCTTTCCCTAGAGTGAAAGGTCCCAAGATGTCCATTCCCCACTTGGCGAACGACCATGGTGAGAGTATGAAATGTAATTGTTCCTGTTTTTTGTGAATGAGGTTGTCATGCTTCTGACATGGTATGCATTTCTTAACAAAGGCTTGACAATTTGCCTCCATGGTTGGCCAGAAGTAGCCGACTCTGAGTATTCTAGTGGTCATTGTTTGTACGCCTGAGTGGTAGCCGCATATTTCCTCATGTATCTCTTTAATTATGTATTCAACCTGCTCTCTTGTAACACATTTGAGTAAGGGCTGCCTATATCCTCGCTTGTATAATTCGTCACCTATCATGGTGTACGGCGTTGCTTTTGCAAGCCATCCTTTGTAGGTATTGGGTGGGGGGTTACCGGTTTTAAGAAAGTGGATGTAAGGAGTTGTCTAGTTATCGGCGTGGCCTAGGTTGAGGCAGATGTTTATTATGGATGGCGCAGATAGTGTCTGTGTGAGGGACTTATGTCTGCCTTTGAGTTTAGTGTTTGCGAGTTTTGACAGAACGTCTGCTCGTACGTTTTCACCTCTCAGGATATGCTGGATATGTACGCGATCGAATCCGGACTGCATGATGTTGTAGACCAGGTGGTAGTACTGGAGGAGAATTATGTCTTTTATTTGAAATTCGTCGTTGACGTGTCCGATAGTGAGTTTCGAATCTGTTTTGCATACGAGGCTTCGTACACCAACTTCAAGTGCCAATGATAATCCTGCGAGAATGGCTTCGTATTCGGCTTGGTTGTTGGAGGTTTTGAAGGCAAAGTGTAGGGATTTTTCAATGAGAATATGGTTGGGACCTTTTAGGAGAATACCAGCACCGACACCCCTTAGGTTGGAGGAACCATCAACATATAGTATCCATTGGTTTCCTCGGGGGGGTGTTGGAGGTCGTTGACGAAGTCAAGTAGACATTGGGCTTTGATACGGCCGTGCGATTCGTAACGAATGTTGAATTTGGAGAGTTCTACGGCCCAGGACAACATTCGTCCGGCAAGGTCAGGTTTTGAAGGATTTTATGAATGAAGTAGTTAGTCTTGACGATGATATGGTGGTTTTAAAAGTATGGGTTGTGTGCACCAAGGAGAGGGCTAATTTTTCTACCATAGTATCTGGTATCAGGATCTTGTAGTGTTCGACTGATAAAGTATATTGGATATTGGATTCCAGCAGATTCTTGGACCAGGGCAGCATTGATTGTGTGGTCTGTAGTCATGATTTATACTAGGAGCGAGAGGTGTATATCTGGTTTGTGGAGAATTGGTGGGGATGTGAGAGTAGTTTTGAGATTTTGGAAGACTTTTTCGCAATCATCGTTCCAAAAGAACTTCACATATTTTTTGAGGAGTTGGATAATGGATTGGGTTTGTTCGGCTAGTTTTGGGAGAAATCTGGATATAGCGATTAGGTGGCCTATCAAGCATTGGACCTCTTTGACATTGGTGGGGCTGCACATTTCAATGATAGCGTTTCATTTTTCAGGGTTGGCTTTAATGCCACGTTGTGTGAGCATGAAGCCTAGGAATTTGCCATTATTGACGCTGAAAATGCACTTTTCGGGGTTGAGGCTGAGGTTGTACTGTCGTAGTGCATAGAATACTGTGGACAAGTCTTGCGCATGTTGCAGATGGCTGGGTGATTTTACAACCATGTCATCGACATATACTTCGACACACTTACCCATCAATTGGTTGAATACTTTATCCATTAGCCTCTGATAGGTAGTGCTGCATTTTTTAGTCCAAAAGGAATAACCTTGTAGAATTAATTAGCGTCGTCCGTGATGAATGCGGTTTTGTTCATGTCGGATGCGGCCATTGGTATTTGGTTGTATCCAGAATATGCATCTAAGAAATTGAGAACTTTGTTGTAGACTGAGTCATCTACTAGTCGGTCAATGTTGGGTAAGGAGTATGCATCTCTGGGTCAAACTTTATTAAGGTCTGTGTAGTCGACGCATATTCTTCATTTGCCATTTGCTTTTTAAACTAAGACGACATTAGTGAGCCATGTAGTGTAGTGGGCTTCTACGATGAACCCGACATCTAGTAACTTCTTGGCTTCCATTTTTTCTGCCAATTGTCGTTCTTGTCCTCACTTTCATTTTTTCTGCGAAATGTACCTGGCATATTTGTATATTGATAGCTTATGAACTACTACTTAAGGGTCTACATCGGGTAGGTCTGCGACTAACCAGGTGAAGAGGTCGCCATTGGCGGTTAAGGTGGGTGCCAGGACGTCGTGGTGCTCTGATTGGAGGCTTGCTCCTAATTTGAGGGTGCAACTAGTGGGGAGGTTTAGGTTTACAATTTCCTCAACTGGTTCGATGTGTGAGTCACATCATATCCTGAGATCCAGGTCGTCGCCGGATAGAGCGATTTCGGAGCCTGGTTGGCGTTCAATGTTATGGGTTTGGAGGATTGGTAGCTGAGGGCGTAGGCTTGCCATATAGTATTCTCGTGCGAGTCGTTGGTCACCATGGATGGTAATGATGTCGCCAGATGGTGAAGGAAATTTCATGGCTAAGTGTGGTGTGGAGACAACAGCTCCTAGAGTGTTCAGGGGTGGACGATCGAGTAGGACATTGTACGATGTGGATGCTTCCACGACGAGGAAGTGGATGAGGATGGTCTTAGTTTGGGATCCTTTACAGAAGACGGTGTGGAGATCAATGTATCCACGGGTGGAAACCTTCTCACCGGAGAAACCATAAATGGGTTCATCATAGGGAATCATTGCAGTGGAGGGAAGTTGGAGTTTTTGGTAAGTGGTCTAGTAAAGGATATCAATGGTGCCTTGGTCTATGAGCACTTTTTTGATCGTGAAGTTCTCGAGCTAGATGGGATCATCTTATTGTTGGTCAACATTGTGGAAATCGACGTCGGTGAAGGTGATGGGGGCATTCGACGTCTATGGTGGGAATGGGTAATGTGGTTGATGGATTGGATATTACGGAGGTGTTTCTTTCGAGCTGATGAGGTGGAACCATCGCTGGCGAAGCCCCATGAGATAGTATTGATTGTGCCACGTAGAGAGAGATCAGCTTGGTTGACGTTAGTGCGGGCTGGTTGTTGATCTGGGCAGTTGTTTGTGTTTGGTCAATTATCGTGACAAGTGTTGTGTGGGGGGCAGTTGTCGGATTGTTGGAGATGAGAAGGTCTATCTTTTCGGACAAAACGGTGGAAGTGGCCAGCTCGAATCAATTCTTCTATTTTATCTTGAAGCGCCTTGCATTCATCGGTGGTGTGGCCATTATTTTTGTGATATTTGCAGTACTTGGTCATTTCAGCATTGGGGGGTTTCAAGGTTTTGCATGGTGGTGGGATGAGATCGGCCTGGAGCGCTTCGTCAAGGAGGTGTGATCTGGTGACGTTTAGTGGAGCGCATCTGGTGAATTGTGGTTGCCTAGGCTCTTTGGGCCTAGATACGGGTCGTGGAGGCGGTTTGTCTGAACTGGCGGACGAGGGTGTGTAGTCGATGCAAAACTTGGTGTGTAGAGTCTGTGTCTCCTCCATGCGAATGTAATCTGTAGTGCGCAGTTTGAGTGCATGCATGGAGGCTGGAGGGCGGAGGTAGACATTGTTAGCGAATGGACCAAGTTTGAGAGTTAGAGCCATACACTACAAGATCATTTCTTGAGTGAGGTTGGGCATGCGGAGGGTAGCCTTGCTGAAACGGTCAATGAAGGCATGCAGCGTCTCGTCTCTTTCTTGTCTTACGCTAAGGAGGGATAAGGGTGTGGCCTGGTGTGGGCGGCTGTCAACAAAATTAGTGGTGAAAAAAGGTAGGAGAGGGTGTCGAAACAGTCTATTGAGTATGGGGGGAGGGTGGTGAACCATTCAAGGGCGGAGCCTTTGAAGGTGGTGGGGAAGGCTTTGCAGAAGACGACATCGTCGGATGTGTAGAGGGCAACATGGGTGATGTACATCTTAAGGTGTTCGTCGGGTTCGGTGTCTCTCGCGTAGCGGTCCAGTGTGAAGGGTTCCCACTGGCCAAGGAGAGGTGTGGTTGTGATGATGTCATTGAAAGGATGGTGATGTCTAGGTGGTTGTGGTGGTAACATGTGTGGTGGGATGGTATGTCGGACGATGGTAAGGAATGTGATGGTGTAATGGTAGGGAGGGATATGAGTGGTGGGAAGGGTGGCAACAGGTTGATTGGTTATAGGTTGTCCAAGGATGGTGGTTGGATGATGGATAGTCGTGTGGTGGGCGTAGATGATGGGTGTCTGCTAAGTGGGGGTGAAAGTGTGTAGGGTGAGGTTGTATTCACTTTCTTCTTCCCTGGGTTAGTAGATCGGGGACCTGGGGGCCTCTGACGGCGCCATACCCTTACCCTTCTAGGTAAGATCAGCTTCAATCTTCCTCCTCAGCCTGGAGTTCTCTTGCCTAAGTGCTTCCATCTCATCAGCATTATGCTTCTTCAGGTCGGTAAGTTCTTGTTGCATTTTGGCTTGGACTTCGAGGATGGCGGCCAAGTCCGGGGTGGTATTTGCAGGCACAATAGGGCATGCCTCAGGGTGCTTCATGGTTCCGGCTCTGCTGCGGGTGGAGACCATTCTCGATAGTGTTCGGATTGCTTGGTAAGATATTACTTCGTGCTCCACGGTGGGCGCCAATTGTTCCTGCGGAGAACAAATAAGAGATATTAGGGAACACAAATAATTCCTTACCTCAATCCTTGACCATTCGAGTTGGCTCCTTCTTAACTTGCACATGTCATCTCCTAACGTAGGCGGTCCAGACCCTTAAGGGGTTACTTGTGGAGAAAGCTCTGACGATCAAGTCAGCAAAGGGCTCTTCAGAAGTCAAATCTTAGATTAGGGAATTAATGAAAGTGTGTCCCTTAATTGTTGGGGGCCACGCGTATTTATAGAGTTATTAATTATAACTAACATCCTTATGAGCTGGGCTCTACCAGCTATGCTAGGCCAACATCTTCAATTTTGAAAAATTAAACTGCATCTCGTATAGAACTCCAAAAAATTTGTTCTAGCACTCAAATTATAGCTGTTTGAGTCTATAATTCGACGCAAAAAGAATCAACTCAATTGGACACCTCTAGAGAAAGTTATGAGCAAAACAGTTAGCAAATGTCAAAGCTAAAAAATCAGCGTTTTTACGCAGTGCTAGACGCCACTTTGGGAGCATCGGGCGGTAACATAACAAAGAGCACCCATTTTTAGTAGTTTGGGCGCTAATAAATGGCACCAAGCGATACCGAGTCAGAGAGCAAAGCTCAAAATTGTGTTGGGCGTGATTTAATGGCGTTGGGTGGTGCTGTAACTCCTAAAACTTCCAAATATTTACAAAGATGCTGAGGTAGTGTAATAATCTTCAATATGAGAGTATAGAAATTGAGTTATCAATTGCCTCGTGCACCAAAGGGTTAAGAGAACCCTATCTCTGCTTCTTGGGTTAAAAAGCCAAATATTTGTTTATGGCCCAACATATTGGTATCTAGAGGAAGGTTTTGAAGTACCTGCTGTGTGAAAGAAAGCATAACTGAAGAGAGTGTGGGATGGCTAATATACCAGGGAGTCTTCTTGTATTTTATGCATAAGGATATGAGGATTGGTGTGTGTAGATGGAGGCTATCTTTAGGTTTTAATAAATGGATTAAATTATGAAAATAAGTTTCCAAGAATGCCTCAGATGATCAGAAGCATACATATAAGGTGAATATGAGACTAGGTTGCAAGGCTAAGATGTTGATGTATCAATGCATCTCGATAAATGTTTTTTAGAAGACCTCGCAACCTGCCACTGTAAAGCAAGCCAAGGACACATTGAAGTAGGTGTATGTGAATATAGGTAAAACAAGAAGGGTGTGTTTGCAATCCTTAAAAAGACAATTTGAACTTCTCTCCATGATAGACAAGGAATTTATTATTTAGTATTTTAACAAGATTCAAGTTCTTGTTAACTCTATGCGTGTGTGTGTGTGATGAGGTTGTAGAAGACATCAAGATTGTGGAAAAGGTGTTTAGAACGTAAACTCCAAGGTTTGATCACATAATCATTACCATACAAGAAACGAAAGACTTGGATACTATGATAGTTGAAGAGTTGTAAAACTCATTGAAGGCACGTGAGCAAAGACTTATGGATAGGAAGAGCAATGAAGAGGTGTGATAAGTGTCAAAAATAAGTAAATTTTCCATTTGAAGTTGCACTTATCATGTATCAAATTGTGTTATTTGTATATTAAACAAACTTCCTTAGCTTAAGATACAAAATGAAGTATTTAGAATTAGAGTTTTAGGAATTATAATGATATTTTGCTATTTTGCAGTGAATAAAAGAAAATATCAAGTATGTAGTTGAGCCACAGTACTAAAGTTGAGCCATAGAAGTAGAAAAGACAGGACAACACATTTTGACTTTCTAGCTGAGCACAATAAATGAAGTAGAGCCTCGTGAGGAAACCTTCTTTGCAAGGAAACTTAGAGCCCAAATCCATGAGGCTGATAGCTAAGAAAACCCTTTCAAGATGAAAAGGTCACGTGCTAAGCACCAGGACAAGGGGTTGAGCTAAGAAGGAAACCCACTTATGAAATAACCCATGTGGTTGAGCACCAAAATTTGGGCTAAGCACTGCCCAAAAATTTCTATAAACAAAGACCTTGGGTCTTCATTATAGGCATTGAGTAACATAGCAGTAGTATAGAATAAGGTCTGTGAGGCACAAGGGAGGTGCTCTTAGTGTAAATCTTATGTGTAGATGTTGTTGGAGTTGCATTGTAATATTTTATGAGTAGTTGAACTCCCTCGTGCTCAGGTTTGATGTAATCAATTCTGATTCTATATACTTCTACTTCTTGGGTAATTATATTTGCTTTCATTCAATTGTTTGTGGTTTGATTTATGCTTAATCATGACTTAATCACTCATCTATTTAACTAGTTTGAATTGAGTTAGGAAATTGGTCTCAAACTATGGTCCAACTAAATCATCATACTTGTATTGATGCTTATCTAAGTAGCCAGAGGGAATGCTAGAAGAAAGAGTCTTGCACATTAAAGCAAGGATTCACTCTACTTGGAGTTGAGGGATCACACTGTGTTTGAAGTTCTTAGGTTCTAGTGTATTAGGGATGAACCTAGATTTACATAGAAAGAGTACTCCTAGGACATTGAATGATTTGCATATAAGTTAAAAAGATGATAATGATATAGTAGAAGAAGATGAGATGAAATCAATTCATAGCTCATACTCCACTCAATATAATTACTACTATTTATTTTTGCATGCACTCTTTATCACAAACCAAAAACCCAAAAATCAAACTACCAATATACTTGTTAAATCCCTGTGAATACGACACTTGTTGATACTACTACGCACCAGTGCACTTGCTGGGAAAAGGTTGTTAAGAAACAATCATCAAGGTGGAAGAACAAGCCTTGCATACCAAAACTGGCTAGAAAAATAGAGAACAAGGAGCCTGGAGAAAAAAGAGGTTAAGGAAATTGTATAAGTGGACAAAATGGTGAGAAAAGTAGTGACTCAAATAGTCAAGAACAATTTTCTAGAAAGGATGTTGATAGAAGAAGTGGTAATCAATATAGAGGTAAAGGAAAAGATGGAAAGAAGGGTGTTGATAGGAGAAAGATCCAATGCTATAATAGTGAGAAATATGGGCATTATTCATATGAATGTTGGCACAACAATAAGAAAGAAGGATGGTGAAGCTCATTTGGTGCAAGATGAAGATGGATCAAATTCTGATCAGGTGTTGTTGATGGTGACCACTAGTAGTAGTCAAGAAAGCTCCTCTTGGTACCTTGACACAAACTGCTCCAACCACATGACTGGGAGTCGAGAGTGGCTAATTGACTTAAATCCACACGTGAAAAATAGTGTGAGATTTGTTGACAATAGTACAATTTTGGTTGAAAAGATTGGCAAATTAATGATCATCGAAAATATGGAAGAACAACTTATATGAGTGACATGTTATACATTCCAAATATAAAGAATAATCTCCTTAGTTCAGAACAACTATTGTAAAAAAGAATATGTGATGAATTTGTAGCAGAAACACATAAAGATATATGACTCTAAACAAATGTTGATGATCAAGGCACCATTGTCCAGAAATAGGACATTCAAGGTGAATTTCAGTGCTACTACAATTCAATGTTTGGCTGCCACTAATGTTGAAGAAGAGAGCTTGTTGTGGAATTACAGGTTTAGCCACCTAAATTTTAAAAGCATGAATCAGTTGAGCAATAAGCAAATGGTGTGTGGAATGTCACCAATTTACTCACCTTCGAAGACTTGTGAGGGGTTTGGGATATACAAAAATAACCACGGAAGAGATTTAAAATCAGTGTGCATCACATATCATAGCAACCACTTGAAATAGTCTACTCATATGTGTGTGGACCCTTGGATACACCATCATTTGGTGGCAACAAAGAATTTGTTACCTTTGTGGATGTGTTAACAAGGAAGATTTGAATATACTTGATAAAGGAAAAGAGTGACGTGTTCAAAATTTTTATTAAATGTTGTTCACTAGTTGAGAGACAATCTAAGAAGAGTTCTAAAATTCTTAAGACAAACGGAGGAGGGGAATATAACTGAAAGAATTTCTATGATTTTTGTGCGGAGAAATGGATAGAGCATTAAGTGACTACACCTACACACCACAACACAATGAACTGGCTAAGAGAAGAAATTGGACCCTATAGGATATGACTAGATGTAGGTTGAGAGGGAAAATTTTAACACATTGCTATCAGGGTGAGGCAATGACTATTTCTACCTATATTCTGAATAAATGCTTTGCCAAAAGATTAAGGACAATGACACCAGAGGAAGCTTAGCCTGGAGCCAGGCCATCCGTTTAACATTTGAAGGTGTTTGGATCAACATACTATAGATATATTCCAAATGAGAGAAGAAAGAAGTTGGATGATAAGAATGAATCTATTATATTGATTGGCTACCATCCAATAGGTGCTTACGAGTTGTATGATCCACTCAAACAACAGGTAGTGATTAGTATAGATGTTATTATAGATGAGGCAACATCTTGGAGTTGGAAAATTGATGTAGTGGTGAATGTCCCTTGTATTCTGGAACATAGATTGGAGAAACCAGAAACTGGTGCTGCTAAAAGATCAATGAGAACTAGATTTCCTTCAACTATCCTTGTAGGCCATGATGTATATGATGGCAACATGGTCTCGACAGATGGTGAGCTAGTGCACCTTGCGTTTTTAGTTGACACAAAACATATCACTTTGAGATAGGTGCTGTCAATTAAAGAATGGAAGGATGCACTAGTAGAAGAATTAGAACAATTGATTAGTTGTAATGGGTTTTTTTGTAGATACATGGGGTTGACTATACGGAGGTATTTGCACTAGGTTATAGGATGGAAACTGTTAGACTGGTCACACTAGTAGCCAATTCCAAGAACTGGAAAATCTACCAGATGTATGTTAAATCGGCTTTCTTCAATGGTCCATTAGAGTAGGAGCTTTACATCAGTTTTGCGGTAAAAGGGAGAAAACATCAGGTGTACAAACTAAAGAATGTTTTATATGGTCTTAAACAAGCCCCTAGAGCTTGGATTAAATTCATTGATTTGGTGTTGTCTAGACATGGTCACACATCACAAAAACATACTTATCGTGTGCGTACATGGATGATCTATTCATCACTAGAAGTGCAAAAATTGATATTGAGGAGTTTAAGGAGGGGATGAAATCCGAATTTGAGATGAGAGATTTATGACCCTCAATTACATTCTTGGGTTGAATTTTGTTAACACCCATAAAGGAATTTTCTTGCACTAAAGAAAATATGTGTAAAATTTTAAAGAAGTTCAACGTGGAGGAATGTAATGTTGCATCCACACCCGTGGTTGCAGGCTTGAAGTTAAAAGAAGAAAAGGAAGCACAATTGATTGATGCAATCTTGATATATAGTAGTCGACCATATATCAAGTTTGGAGTGGGTTTGCTAAGCAAATTTATGCATGATCCTAGAGTCCCTCATGTTTGTTGTGAAGCATATTTTGTTGAACTTGAAAATAATAGATTATGGAATTCTATTTCCTAAGGCAACTAAACAAAATGAAATGGTTTTAGAAGCCTATTTTTACTCAGATTGGTGTGGAGAGGAGTACATATGGATATTTTTTATGTATCTAAATGCACCTATTTCTTGGTGCTCTAAAAGATAGAAGGTTGTAGGACTATCTTCATGTGAGGTAGAATAAGTAGTTTCGTCAGAGGTAGCTTGTTAGAGTTTATAGTCGGAAAATTTGTTAGAAGAATTGAAACTAGTTTATAAGAACTCAATTCAGCTACACATAGACAATAAATTAACAATCAATCTATCTAAGAATCTCATTCTCCATTGCAGGAGTAAGCACATTGATACTAACTTCCAACTTTTTATAGATGAAGTGTGCAAGGAGAAAATGGCCCTAATCTACTACTACACCGAAGAACAGGCAACTAAATTTTCACCAACCCATTACAAGCTTGATTTGAGAAGCTCAAAGAGCTAATAGGTGTGATCAATCCAGGGTTCTTGGTTTAAAGGGGGTATTGACCTATGTAATCCAAAACTACACTAGGATTCTATTATTTTATTTTACAACATAATTATTCTACCTTTAAATACATGCTATTGTAAACCAATATATATATATATATATATATATATGTGTGTGTGTGTGTGTGTGTGTGTGTGTGTGTGTGTGTGTGTGTGTGTGAAATACCTTATTTCCAAAAATCTTTGAACCCTTTGCGATTCTAGTTTCTTCTACATTATTTCTCTTTGGTGTCTCTTGCTTGTGTACATGGTTGGAAGCATTGTGTGTGCATGGCTTGCATAGAGAGAAAGAGGGAAACGACAAGTGAAGTTCCTTTTGTTGAGAAAGGAGAAGGAAACACTGTGTGTGAGACTTGAGTAGAAGAAAGGAGAAAAGTTTTTTGTGTCTGGATAAGGGCAAAGAGTATAGCATGTACGAAAGGGTTAAGAGAACCCTATATTTACTTATTGGGCTAAAAGGCCATATATTTGTTTACGACCCAACAAGCATGTACTAGAATAATTCATGGTATCTCTTGATTTCGGTATAGGGTATATATATGGGCATGCACTTGAATAACTAAAATGAATAACTACATGGAGTCATAAATGTGTGTAAAGAAGTCATACCTACTTGAAATGATTCTTTCTTATTGAAATCAACTTAAAGTAATGTGTTTAGAAAATAATTGAATAATTATACTGTTAGGTTTTAGTTTCACCTTCTTTAACAAAATACTCTTCCATTTGTAGTAATCTAAATGATTCAAACAAGAAAATCAAATTTTAACTAAATTTAATTGTAGAAAAATTTAATAGTACAATTTTTGTTCTTATAAAACTGAATATGCCTTGCAAAGATCTTCAAAATTAGCTCTTCCCATGTGCTTCAACCTTCAAGCCGAGATGCCCTAGATCTTTGTCTCCTCAAAACCAAAAAAGGGTGTGCATCAGATGGTAATAAATGTTGTAATAATAGAATATAATTAATTTACCTTGTGTATTGTGTTATTTATGTTGTGTTTATTAGCTTTTACTTGGATGGGTCTGGTATTCGTGGCCCAATGAGGGTCCAACTTTTCTAGCAACTATACTAGGTCAATTGTAGTGCAACAAGGATGTATCCACAGGGAGGATGTGGTAACTAGATCAATAGTTTATAGTTGACTCAAAGTTTGGCAATGGAACAGTAGATGAGTTTTGGTTTTTTATATTGTTAAAGATAAATAAAACTATATTTGAGAGAGGTGATGTTGATTAGGACATTGGGATTAAACTTAGCCTTTTAACTTCAACTTTATTGCCTTATAATGATCTATATATTATGTTCTTTATCTTACTATTCATAGAAGTACGTTTACTTATAGAACTGACATGTTTATGTGTTAGAACCTAAGGCTGTCAGACGCAGGATTTCCCAATCCAGGTGGAGGAACCCTTGCTTTAAGAACAAGACTCTTTAAACCAACAAAGCCTGCATATCCATGTCTGGTATATGCCAAGGGTCATGATACTTGATTGAATCTAAACACTAGACCAGATGTCTCTTAATCTAATGCTGATGAGGTGCGATGATTGGCCAAATCACCACAGAGTGAAATACAAACCATGTAACCAACACGTAAAACAAGAAAAAAATAGATATATAATCAAGTGTAATACATAGAGAGTTTAAAAATTACATTTAATCCCAACTATATAGGAATTAACTGCTAATGATGATTAATACAAGATGAACTTGGAGTAGCATCCTTCCTTTCATAACTATACACTATTATAACATAAGAACTAAGCTAGTCTAAGAGTATCTCTCTCTATAATAGTATACAAAATCAAGATGAAAATAACATGGGTCATACCCTATATTTATAGAATTTTACATGCTGCTCTAGCTTCCAAATCTTAGAGTTTAGCCATGGAGGTATCATTCCAAAATGGTTTTTCTTCCCAAGCTTGGCCATCTAGCTTTTGCAGGTCAACAATGGAGGTTTCCCTGCCATGGAAGTTTCCTTTTCGTGCTCAGCTTCAAATCTGGAGCTTCACGTTTCTTTGGAATGAATTTTTCTTAAAATGTTGCTTAAGTGCCAAATTTCGCTGCTCAGCCATAAACTTAAAATTAAACTTTCTGAGTTCATCTTTTGGCTTGAGCTGCGACTTTTGGGGCTCAGCACCAACTTTATAATTTACTTCGTTTTACCTGCAAAACAACACAAAATGTATTAAATTCCACTTTTTATATTTTCTCATGACCTCATTCTGCAATTATGTAAAATTAAGGCAATTCTAATGATTTTTACATTGATTTAGTGCAAGATAAGTGTCTAAATGATATGCAATTTAACTAATAATTGACACTAATCACCTAGTCCACGTACTTAATCACCTTGATTAAATTTGCCTAATATTTTGCTAATATATTTATTCATTACCTTAACTTAATCACAGTTTACCATTATTGTTACGTCCTACCAGACATGATGTTGTTTTGACCGAGTATATCTAGCCCGAGAAACACTTCGATCTAGGTAGTCGAGATGTTCTTGGATATATATAGTACACTTTTTTCAACATTATGGGTAACTTTGTCATTGTATACAGGGTCGGATTAAGGCCTAAGCAGGTAAAGCCTTTGCTTTAGGCCTCCTAAAAGAAAGACCTTCTAATTTTTGTTAAGTACTAGTATATCTATACTAAATTAATTGTAATACACCTCTGTAAAAGAATAAGTCTTTTTACTTGTTTTATTGATGAATAATTTCAAAATAAACTGTGGAGGTTTATGAAAAAGTTAAAATTTGGAAATGAAATTTAAGTAACTACTAAAGAATAGAAAGAGACTTCAGACTACAACTATACAATCAAATTTATTTTCTTAACAACCAGGATCATATTTTATTGTTTTAACTCATTCTTAATTATTTTAAAAAAATATATATATTTTTTCCAAATCCATACATAACTTATAGAATAATATTAACAATTTTAGTGTTAGTTGTTCAACCAAAAAGAGTTTTTCAAAGCTAAAGATAATAAAAATTTATTTAAGATCTACAATGGGTCAACAAAGATTAAATGAATTGGACTTATTTTCTATTGAAAAATAAATATTAAATGAAATTAATTACAACAATTTAATAAACAATTTTTGCATGACAAAAATTTTAAAAAATATTTTTTAAATAAGATTGATATACATTTTAACATAAATTGTTTTATTAGTAAAAAAAATGTCTCAATCTTAAGTTTGTTTTAGGTCTCATAAACTGTTGAGATGTCCTTGTCCTTATTCAACCAATAGACAAAATTTAGTGAGTTTTAATAAAATGTATACAATTACTCTAATAAACTCTCAAACTTATTGACATCATTATTGTACATATATGATATGTTAGTGTAAAGTCAAAAAGTTTTTTTTTGTTGATTACTACTTTTTTTATGTGGTACCTTTTCATACATAGCAATAAATGAGGTAATTTAGTGTATGTGGTTCTTTTGTATGTATGATGTGTCATATTGTAATATGGTATGAGAGCATATATGATCCTATAAAAATGTACTATGCATTATCCCCAAGCTTGTGTGAGAGACTCTTCTTTCTCGTTTATCTTGGTTGAGTGGAACATGCCGAAGTGAGAGTGGTTCTTCTTTGAAGCGTAAATTTCTTGATACAAACCAAAAACGTGTGTATGTGTATTAAGAATAGAAGAACGAACCCAAGGTGAGCACGAGAACAAGAAAGAAGTACAAAGGTTTAAATAATGGTTGGAAACGATAGCTTACAAGAAGCATTACCAGTTTTATATGGAAAAGTAATTGGTGATCGGAAAATAAATAAAGCTTGACATTTTTTGTTTCCAAGATTTAGCTTGATAGCAAGGCCAGGTTGAATGGGCTTGAAGATCTTGGACGAAAGGCCACTAATGATGACAAGAAAAACTTCAACATGTAATATAAGCTTGATAGCAAGTTTCTTCTCTACCAATCTGTAAATTCAAAAATATTTAACGAAATCTCCAAGGTCTCCACCGCCAAGGAAGCCTGGGATATTTTGAATAAAACCTATAGCGGTAGTCATAAAAACAAGAAAGTTAAAGTGCAAGCGTTGAGGAGGCAATTTGAGTTCTTCAACATGGAAGAGAATGAAACAACATTAGATTATTTTGACAAGATTTAAGAGCATGTCATTGCTATGAGAGTCTACAAAGATAGCATTACAAATCAACAAGTGGTGGACAAAATCTTAAGGACATTGCCTCTAAGATTTGATCATGTAGTAGTTGCGATTGAAGAAATGAAAGATTTGGATGTCATGGAAATTAAAGAGTTGTAGCATTCACTTAAAGCACATGAGTTTCAGATTAATGAATGAACACATAATCAAGAGCATGCACTTCAAGCACGTTTGATAAGTTCCTAATACAAGTTAATTTTGAGATGAATTTGACACTTATCTTGCTTTAATTTTGTTAAAAATTTGTATAAATCATCCCAGTTTAGCTTATTTTATAGTTTCTAATATCAACAGAGAATCAAAGTGGAAAAATAAATAAAATGAATGAAATTCAAGCAATTCTAAACAAAACTGACACTAGTGTAGTTGAGCGGCAGAGTTGAGGCTTGAGCCACAAAAGCAACCTCATTGCAAAGGGAAACTTCAAGCACTGAACTTGAGGCTAAGCCATGAAGACTCCTTCTTTAGAAAGTTATCTCAAGAGCTACAACACCAAAGCATGAGGCCTTAGCCACAAAGGAAACCGAAGTAGGAAGGAAACCTCTCTTTAGACAGATTTTTCGAAGGGGTTCTTTTGAGAGATTCTTAGAGAGCTTTTGTAGAGACTTACATTTGTACTTAGTGAATATTATTAGAGGGCATAAGGGAGGATGATTCTTCAATATCTTGTATTATCTTCATCTATTATGAGGAGCTAAGCCTTTCTAAGTGTTGAATCAAAGATGTAACCCTTTGGAACTCTCTTGTATTGGTACTTTTATATTTATCAAAGTATGATTTTATTACATGTTTGTGAATTAGTTTACACTTTTTGTTGGATGAACTAATCATTCATCTTATTTCACTAGCTTGAGATTGAGTGGGAACTAGTTCCAAGTTGTGGTCCAACTAATTCTCCTTTTGCTTTTATGCTAGGAATAGATCTAAGGCTATAGCTTGTTATAGAGTCCTGATCTTAATATAGGTGATTCATTCAAGTAGTCACTGAAGAATCGTATTGAAGTTTGATGATCCTAGGCTCTAGGTTCTAAGAATGGACCTAAAATTACATTTACAGAGAACTCCTAAGACATGAATGATTGCATCTTTGTAGATAATGATTGCATCATTACAAGAGAGGAACAAAGTGGTGAAATATAGCTTCAACATGTCTTTATTATCCTAAAGTTAATCTTTTACTCAAAATTGTTTTAGTACATTTTTATTTCTTTAAATCAACACTACTTTTACATCAAAACTTGTTCCTACATTTTTTGTACAACTCAAAGACTGTTCCATTCAAATCAAACTATTTTAAACCTTGTGTATTCTACCAAATCCATGTAGACATGACACTTGTTATACTACAAACTACCAGTAAACTTCTTGGAAAAATTGATTGCATTGGAGCATCAACAATGTTTCAATCAAAAAAGGAGAAGGGAAAGGATTATGAAAGGGAGGAAAATATATAAGCAAGCATAAATCTCGAGATCACAAAACTAGAGATCCAAGTGAGTCTTCCAAGAGAAAGTCAAGTCATCAGAAACAAAATACCAACTCCAATGAGGGTAAGGAGAAAGTGAAATGCTACAACTGCCAAAAGTATTGGTCATTTTGCTTGAGATTGTTGGGATGGAAAAGGTGCGAAGAACAAGCCAAACACTACACCATTTTTTATCTGCTATATATTACGGGTAGGAAAACGGGTCGGCCCGACCCGTTTTTGGCGGGCCAAGGGCGAGCAGGGTCAAAATGAATTAAAAAGGCAGACAATTCAACTCACATCTCTTTCTCTCTTTGGTTCTTTTGCTCTCTCCTCCCTTTATATCAGTCCTCTATTATCCTGGGTTATTCTACTCTTTTAAAGCGCTTGTCTTGCTAGTTTATGTTATCCTCAAGATATATCTGAGATATTCTTATTGTATCCTAGGAGATTTGTGCATACACTACGAATAAATCCTTGGACAATATTTTAACACGCCTAAAAAATATATGTCTTTGTGTTCTCGTCATATTTTTTCTACAATCTTAAGGATTTACTATTACTTATAAGTGACAAGAGATAGCCTCAAATGTCGCAAAATTCTCATCACAAAAATTTATTCCAAAAATTCCTAATCGTTGAAACGTGTTCTGGAACTTTCAGTTGCAATTGGTGTGGAGTATAATTGTAACATCCCTACTAGATATTACTTATTTAAAATAAAGAAAATAAGAAAAGAACACCAAACATCCAATCTTTTATTATTTCAAAACGCGGAAAATTTAAAATATCATTGAACGCGTCAAAACTATTTAATAATAGTAAATAAGATCTTTACAATTTTCCAAAATCAAAATAAAATAGCAGCAACAGAATAAATTCCTAGCTTCAACCCAAGCTAGCCCCTCTCTCCGTCTCAAGCCTTAGCAGCATCACATGTATCATCAACTGCTCCCATGTAAAGAATTACACGATCATCGCCAAACACAAACAAAAAGGGTGAGCTTAACAATAAAAGAAAACACATCAATTAAATAATATATATACACCAAGTTATATTATTATAGTTAGAACTTGGCCAAGTCCTTAATACCCCAAAGCTTTTCAACCTTCAAATCACACAACATAGTTAGCCATGGACTCAAGATTTATGATGCTCACACGAACCTGCCCGCTCGTGGTCCTGCCTATACGAACCTCCCCACTCGGAGTCCTACTCTATGGACCTACCCGCCGGTAGTCTAACACATGTGATCCACCAGCTACGTACCTCTTCGCACGCAACATCTCTTAAATGTGAGCACGGAACATACGAACCTACCTCGCTCGTATCCCCATGAGAGTAACTGAGTATGAACCTCCCCGCTCATACCATCACATGTTAACCACCATCCATGAACCTAACCGCTCATGGCACAACATCTCCTGATCCAAGTCTACATCAATGCGTAAAAACAATGCACCCAAACTGCATTATATTCGCTTGGGCTAGAAGCCTTAGCTTGAGTGACCAAGCCTGTATCGCTTAAGCTAAGCTTTCTCACCTGAGTGAGTGTGCTCCAGGGGCTCACTGCAAAGTCTAGCTTAGGCGAGCTCTTATCGCCTGGGCGAGATCGCCCTTCGCTTAAAACCAAAACTCTCGCCTAAGGGTGAGTTAAGCAAAAACCCAAGGTCACGCACGAGTTCTCGCTTAAGCGAGAACCTCTCGCCTGAGTGAAATGCTCAAACCAAAGCCTCACACCCCTCGATTTCTCGCTTAGGCGAGATGCACTCGCCTGAGCGAGCTAACATGTCGTCCAAAACTTGGGCACTCCGCCTGAGTGAGTGGCTCGAGCAGAATCAGGGTCAAGACTCTGCTACTTCTGCCTAGGCGAGCCTTGCTCGCTTGGGCGAGAATATCAGATGTCTCCCCCGTTCTCACACGCAAATACAGGAAAACCATACCAAATCATGTTTCATACATTACCAAGCAATTCCAGAACATCAACAATTATCATGAACGTGTTTTGAACCCAATTTAACCATCATAATTTGAGATTGAATAACTCAGCCATATCATACTAAAACCCCAAATTATTCATACCCAAACATATAATAGGCTTTTCCAACACTGTCAGAACAACAATTCTCACATCATATTTGCACAGGCACGAAAATTCCATATCAATAGAGCATAAAATTATGAGACAAAGGCTCTCAAACATACACATAAACACAGACACTAAAATAGCTCCCCTTACCTGGAAAATCCTTGCTCCTAATGGTCTTTTAGCCCCTTTTCTTTATGGTACCAATTAGCCTTCCTTTGCCACTCCAAAAACTCAGCTCTCACACTCCTAAAGCAATTAGAATGGTTTTGTAAAACTATCTTCTCAGTCCCTCACGAAATTGCAGTCTCAAAACCCTCCCAATTACCTATTTTTCTCTTTTTATATGGTCCTAATTATGACTAAATACAAAAAACGAAAAATGTCTTTAATTGGCTATAATTTCCTTTAACATCCCATTATGAGCTATTTTCCCAACCTCCCTTTAGAGGCCCACTTGTCTCTAGTGATAGGGTTTCCCCACCCCTTTCACATTCAAACCACAATTATACTACCAAAAATAAAGAGGTTAATTTCGTTATGAGCAAGATTTGAACACATAACCCTGTAATTTCAAAGTCAAAGCACAACCAATTCAACCAACTCATATTTTGTGATAATTCCTATAATTTTAGGATTACATTATCACTACTCTCATTCAATCATAACCTTAGAATAATGCACAAAATAAAATATCATACAATTGGCATACATAAGACTTGAACCCAAGTCCTCTCACACAATTATGTACTCTCAACCACTTGAGCTAGTACTTTTCCACGTCACAACAATTAACATTAAATGCCATAAAGGCTTCTGCTACCCGCATTTATTAAATAATTATTTATTTAATTATTTAAATTTTTTGGGTCTTACATTCCTCCCACTTCAAAAGATTTTCATCCTAAAAAATTAGACTTACTAGGAAATAAGTGCGGGTAGGATTGCCTCATGCGATCCTTCATCTCCCAGGTCATCTCCTGAGTAATCACATCCCAGATAACTTTCACCGTTTGAATCTCCTTTCCTCTAAGCTTCTTCACTTGAGAGTCTAGTATTCTGACTGGTTCGGTATTCATTGATAGATCATCCCTGATCTGGATGTCATCCGATTCCAGCACATGTGAGGGATCTGCTATGTATTTCCTCAATTGTGAAATGTGAAATACGTTGTGCAGGTTCGCTAGGTGCGGTGGCAAGGCAATCTCATACGCTGTCGTGCCTATCCTCTTCAAGATCTGATACGGCCCAACAAATCTCGGAGTTAACTTCCTTGATTTGATAGCCCTTTGAATGCCAACTGTCGGCGTGAATCTAAGGAACACATGATCCCCTACCTCAAACTCCGAAGGTTTCCTCCTGTTATCTGTGTAGGACTTTTGTCTGCTCTGAGTTGCCTTCATTCTCTCCTGAATGGCTTTGACCTTCTCAGAAGTTTGTTGTAAGAACTCTGGACCCAACACCAACGACTCACCATCCTGATTCCAATATAGCAGAGTTCTGCATCATCACCCATATAAGGCCTCATATGGCGTCATACCAATACTGAAGTGATAGTTGTTGTTGTACGTAAATTCAACCAATGGAAGCATTTCACTCCAACTACTCATGTGATCCAAAACACAGGCTCGTAGTAGATCCTCCAATGATTGGATAGTCCTCTCAGTCTGACCATCCGTTTGAGGATGATACGCAGAACTCATCCGCAGTTGGGTTCCCAAAGCTGCCTATAGCGACTGCCAAAAGCGAGAAGTGAACCTCGGGTCTCTGTCAGATACGATGTTTGTCGGCACCCCATGCAATCTAACTACCTCTCTAACATACAACTCGGTCAGCTTGTCCATTGACATCTTCTGATTAATTGCCAGGAAATGGGCACACTTAGTCAACCTGTCAATAATTACCCAGATTGAGTCATACCCTTTAGTAGATCTTGGCAAATGAGTCACGAAGTCCATGAAAATACTATCTCATTTCCACTACGGAATCTCCAATGGCTGCAAGGTACCACCTGGTCTTTGGTGTTCAATCTTTGCCTTTTGACACACCAAGCATGATGCAACAAAGTCGCCACATTAGTCTTCATTCTGTTCCAACAGAAGGACTGTTTCAAGTCCCTATACATCTTAGTTATACTTGGATGTATGCTAAGATGACTTTTATGTCCCTCTTCAAGAATCTATTTTCTCAACCTCCAATTCCCAAGTATACACACTTTGTCGCGGAATCGCAGGATGTCATCTGATCCCATCCTTTAATCCTTCCCTTTCTCGATACCTAACCAGCTCACAAATTGCTGCAGCTCAACATCATTCTTCTGTTGATCTCGGATAGTCTCCAAGATGTCACTGGTCAATGCCAGAACACTGCACTTGATAGAATCCTCTCCCAGTTGCATACCTAGATTCATATATCTGAGTTTCGCAATCAGTTCTAACTTTTTCACCATTATTGCGGAAATATGCATCCCCTTCCGACTCAAAGCATCCGCCACTATGTTTGCTTTACCAGGATGGTAAAGTAACTCAAAATCGTAGTCCTTTAGATACTCCATCCATCAACGTTGTCTCATGTTTAACTCCTTTTGATCAAACAGGTATTTCAGGCTTGTGTGGTCACTGAAAACTTGGAATTGGGAGCCATACAAGTAGTGTCTTTATGTCTTAAGAGCAAACACTACAACATCCAACTCTAGATCATAGGTGGGATAGTTCTTCTCGTGCACTTTCAACTGTCTAGAAGCGTAGGCTACTAGCCTCTTCTCCTACATCACTACACACCCCAAACCCTAATAAGATGCATCATAGTATACCTCAAACTTCTTACTTGTGTCTGTAATAACAAGTACTGGAGCTTTAGTCAATCTCCTCTTCATTTCCTCAAAACACTCTTCACATTTATCTGTCCAGAAGAAGGGTTTGTCTTTTCTAGTGAGTTGAGTCAATGGACTCACCATTTTAGAGAACCCCTCTACAAATCTCCTGTAGTACCCTGCCAGCCCCAAGAAGCTTCTAACTTCAGTTACTGTCTGAGGTCTTTCCCATTTTAACACTATCTCAATCTTGCTCGGGTCTACTGCAATACCATGTGAAGAGATAACGTGCCCCAGAAACTATACCTCTTCTAATCAGAACTCACATTTAAACAGTTTGTCGTATAGCTGATGTTCTCTCAATACCTCCAACACAGTTCTCAGATGATCTGTATGCTCCTCCTTATTCTGGGAGTATATGAGAATGTCATTTATGAACACCACCACAAACTTATCCAAATAGGGGTGGAAAATCCGATTCATGTAATCCATGAAGACTGCTGGAGCATTAGTCATTCCAAATGTCATTACTACATACTCGTAATGTCCTTATCTAGATCGGAATGATGTCTTCTGGACGTCCTCAGGTTTGACTAAGATCTGATGATATTCAGATCTTAAGTCAATCTTAGAGAACACACTTGCCCCTCTCAATTGGTCTAGCAGATCGTCAATCCTCGGTAGTGGGTACCTATTCTTTATTGTCAGTTTGTTTAACTGCCGGTAATCCACGCATAACCGATAACTCTCATCCTTCTTCTTCACCAGTAGCACAGGAGCTCCCCACGGTGATGCACTGGGCCTGATAAACTTCTTATCCAACAAATCCTCTATCTGTTTCTTCAACTCTGCTAGTTCCGCCGATGCCATTCTATACAGGGCTGCTGACACTGGACCCGCTCCAGGAACTAGATCAATAGAGAAATTTGCGTCCCTGCTGGGTGGTAACTCGGGTATCTCATCTGGAAACATGTTAGCATATTCATCCACCACTGGAATTTTTCTGATCTGCTCTTTTGTGCTTTTCTTTTCAGCTTGGGCCACTAACACAAAACAAGTAGCTCCTCCTTTCATCTCTTACACTACCTCCTACGATGATATCAACTCTACCCCCTGTGCCTCTAGGAATACCACTCTGCGTCGTCCACAGTCAATCACGACATGGTTGATAGACAACCAGTCCATTCCCAATATTACTTCCAATCCCTCCAAAGGCAAGCATATAAGATTCACCTTGAATCTTCGGCCCTCAACTTCCAACGAGCATCCAACATAGGCAGAATTGGTTGAAACCTGTCCAGATGCTGGTGTCCAGACTATTAACTCGCATCCCAGGTCACGAGTTGACAACCCCAGTTTCTTCACATAGTGGAGGGATATGAAGGAGTGCAAAGCTCCTGAATCAAACAGCACTAACACACTGTTACCAAACAATAAACAGTAGTCTAGAATGAGATTACTTGACCGGGTGGCCTTTGTGCTGCTCATGGCGAATACTCGGCCTACTACTCTCAGTCTCTTAGAGGAAGGTGGCTGAGATCGTGATCTAGGGGCGGTCTTCTTATTAGGACACTTGTTAGCAAAGTGCCTCGGCTGATCACATGCATAACACTTGCGAGTGCTAATACTGCTCCCTCCACTACCTGCCGGTTTAGTGCAATCCCTCCTCAAGTGCTCTCCTCCGCAATTATAGCATCGTAACTTCTACGAGGATGATGAAGGTCTACTATAGGGCTTCTTCTACTGTCTGCCCTCAGTGCTAGTTTATGGGGTCGGTTGACCCTGCTGGGCCCCATCTCCAGTTGCTCGACACTTTTGACCTGCTCGACCAAGACAGGAAACTCTCTAACCCTTAGCGGTACAATGAAGCGCCTCAACTCATGCTTTAGGCCGCCTTCAAACTTCCTGCAACATCATTCTTCTGTTACTGTCTGCGAGTAGAATCTCGCAAGATACTTGAACCTCTCCACATAAGCCTACATTAATAAGTCCCCCTGCTGCAGAGTGAGGAACTCGGCCTCGCGCTCATGTTTAGCATTATCAGGAAAATACTTCTCCAGGAACCTCCATCTAAAGCTGGCCCATGTCACCTCCTCCTCACGTGTCTTCATCTGTTGTTGCATCCCCATCCACCAGTATTCTACATCTGTCACCAATAGGAATGTGGCAAAAGTAACCTTCTGGGCCTCTATTCACTAAATTACCCGGAAGATCTTCTCGCACTAACGTGGCCACGCGTCTGCCTCATCTGGGGTGGCTTTCCCAGTGAATTTCGCTGGCTTATGACGCATGAAATCTTCCATTATCACAGGTTTGACCGATGGAATCATTGCCCTTGGCTACGCTGCCACTGGTTGGATCGTGTCCACCATCCTATGGATTGCATTAGCAATCTCGTAAGCTCCAACGGTATTCCTACGCCTCCAGTTTGCCATTGTCTGTGCACGCCACATAATACAGCTATTCACATCAAACAGATCAGATTATGACAAAGACAAATAGTTACTAATAATCAATAACACACAACACAGGGAGCCAAACATAACGCGATAAACTCACTCCCCAAGTTCACCAAAACTCAAAACATTTACTCCGATACCAAATGAAACATCCCTACTTAAAATAAAGAAAATAAGAAAAGAACATCAAACGTCTAATCTCTTATTATTGCCAAACGCGGAAAATTTAAAATACCATTGAATGCGTCATAACTATTTAATAATAGTAAATAAGATCTTTACAATTTTCCAAAATCTAAATAAAATAGCAACAACATAATAAATTCCTAGCTTCAACCCAAGCTAGCCCCTCTCTCCGTCTTAGGCATTAGCAGCATCACCTGTATCATGAACTGCTCCCTTGTAAAGAATTACACGATCATAACCAAACACAAACAAAAAGGGTGAGCTTAACAATAAAAGAAAACACATCAATTAAATTTTA
>Ga0214542_1002028_pt1 | contig 42031 bp, 41 predicted proteins | sample CNSS1metaG_FD_160096 | JGI IMG/M metagenome (GOLD analysis project Ga0214542, IMG submission 160096) | Root nodule microbial communities from cowpea collected in UCLA plant growth center, Los Angeles, California, USA - CNSS1 | ecosystem: Host-associated > Plants > Roots > Nodule | place: USA... | reverse complement strand
CTATTTTCTCTTGCACCAAACAAATCAGAAACAAAAAGAAAAAAACTAGAGATCTAAATCAGAATTACCTACATCCCTTGGAGTTGTTTCCCATTCATTCGTTGTCTCACATTCTTACATTCTTTTTCGTTGTTGTTGCGAATGCTGAAGCTCGTGTGAATTGGATAGTACACCCTTTTTTTCATCAACGAAGGTAGAGTTCACCTTTCCTTTCTCATATTATTCCAAAATTCAGAGAAATTAACAACAACATAAACTAAACCCTAAATTACATAGGTGAGATAAATGGAGGAAAAGAAACCTAGAATGAGACGATGAAGTGAGAAGCACCACTTACCAGAGAGACAAAACACGAAAACACAGGGATGAGCGGTGAGGAGACTGAACTAGGAGATGTAGCAGTGATGGAGACTGGGCGGTGAGTTGTGTCGACATTGTGGTGAAGATCTTGATCTCATCGGGGATAGCAGAAGTGGTGGTCGACGAGTTTACGACAGTGTAGAGGTGTTGAGAAATGAAAAGAAAAAAAAATAGTGAAGAAGATTACGGTGAAAAGGAAGCTTTGAAAAATAAAAGACTCACTAATTAAGTTTAAAATAATATAATCGACGGATTGTGAGGATAAAGAAAAATAACATAAACAAAAATAATTTTAGCAGTTTATTTAACTGTTACAATTCGACCGTCAATAAAAAATATTTTTTTTAATAATATATATAAAATTTATACCAATTTTAATTATAACCGGTATAAAAAGTCTTTTCTGATATTGTAAAAATGTCATCGCATTAATTTTTATACCGGTTGAAAGTATAATTGGCATAAAAAATCTCACATTATTTACAAAATTGTCATCTGCCTCTTATTTTATACCTGGTGAATTTGAACAGGTATAATAATGTAGGTATAAAAAGCTTATTTTGCACTAGTGTTTGATGCTTTCATCTCTCTCTATTTGACTAGTATTGTGCATACTACCACCGTGTAAATCTGGCCTTAATTATATACTTTGATTTCATTTATTTACATTGCTCATGTATTATGATAAACATGGTAAATAATTTTTAGATCTAACTCTACTAAACTCATAGATTCATATAGAAGATGGAGTTTAGGAGAGAGAGTAAAAGAAAGTTCCTTGTCTGTATGATTGGTAGGAAATAATGTCCAACCTAGAAGATTGATAGGAACTAACCCTGCCATGGTAAGTTAGTCTTCAGTGGAGCTAGGGTTGTGTTTTACCGTAATCTACTAAGCAAAATGGAGCCATGACCGTATTTTTTTATAATCCATCGTTAGATTATGACAAGTGGAGGACTTGCAGGAGTATTCAACTCAATGCATAAGTATTATGGAAATTGAGTTTGGGTCATGTCAATGTCTGGACAAATGTTTAGGTTTGTATGAATGATGTTATGTGGTGCATTATTGGTTGATATTGGGTATTTTTTTTTAGTTTTAATTTGTTAAATATCACTACCTTGCCCTTACATTTCTTTTATTTTTGGTTTGTCCACCTATGATGATCATTTGGTACACATGACCAAATGATAATGCAGAAGACAATGGGGTTAGCAGTTGAAATTTTAAAGAGGAGATATGAAGCTAGTATTTTGGTGTTTTTTTATGTATTTAGTAATAATAAATCCTTTACTGATGGAACATTTGAACTTCCACGTATTTTGAAAAGCTGATTTATATAGAGGAGGATTGTATATGTACTATGTATACATACATTCTCGTGTAATATTTTAAATTTCTTTATAATATCTATGGAATAATTTAATTTACATTTTATTAGGATTAATTTGGTACACTTAAATGCTTCCATAGCACATCATTTGGCCAATATGGAATCCCCTCACCTAGGAGCATATGAAAGCTTATCCTTTGTGGAAGATAAGATTGAGAAGATTTAACAACAACAAAGTGTTCATTAATCCAAGAGTCAAAAAAAGGTGTCAGAAAAAATCATTAGCACCTTTATTTTGTCACCACCCTTAGAGTCATTGTTGAGCGGTGGATCATCAAACAGTTCTATAGAGCAACCTCAAGAGGAACCAATCTCTAAAGTTGTTCCTGAGTTGATTTTTTCTCCTTTTAAAAGAAGGCACATCAATTTGTCTAGAGGCATGTGAGTTGATTGTTTCTTGTTTATTTAGGTTTTCTCTTTTAAGCTTTTATATTCTTTTTTTGGTGTCTCTTCTTTATAACACATAGTTTCATGTTTCAATCAAATTTGTTTTCTTTTCTTGATAGTTCTCTCGTGATATGGTTTTGGTAGACAATTGCAACCTATCTTTGTAATCTTCCTTTCTTTCTCTATTGTTTCCTATTCCTTGCTTTTCATTATTATTTCCCTATTTTTTTTGCTTCTACTATAAAAAAAAAAATCACCAAGATCAAAATCACCCCCTTTTCTTGCATCATTCATGGTCTTGGTCTCCTCCTCACCTCCCAAATCCTTGATCACACAAATTACAACCAAGAGTTCTGCGATGCATATTTCCCTTTCTATGAGGAACAAATTGTTTGTTATCAGTGGCTATTCCTCAACCTCTAGACACTAATCCTACTTTTGTAGACTGGTCTACAATATTGTCTCTTGGCTATATAATTCGATCTCTTAAGATATTATCCCAACATCTTATTTGCCACTATTGCTCATGAAATATAAGAGGATCTTTGTAACATCCCGACCGTATATTACGGGTTTAAAAAATATAATATAAAATAAGAAAATAAAATCACATTTATTATAAATCCATTTCCCAAAAATACGGGAATTTCAAAGAATTTATTTCATAATAAAGATAACATTAAGTTCAAATCTTATCAAAATTCAATAAAATACTAAAACAGTCTCATAATAGATTACATCTTTATTCCAAAACTATAAATGATAAAACTCTATAAAACTGTTCCCATGAGTTTTTCCCGCTCCGCTGCTAAGCCTCACCAGATCCACCTGCAACATCATCTGCTCCCGTGTACCGCGTACACGATCATCGCCAAACACAAGCAGATAAGGTGAGCTAAGAAAATAAACATATATATATATATATATATTGCACACATATACCAATCACACAATCACACCAAAGGAATTCCATCCTTTGATATCACATCACATGGCCACCACCATGTTATTCGTGTTCTACATCTTCTAGTGATTACTTCGAGGTGACTTGCTACCATACCTATCAGCCACAACCGATAGAGCACGTGCGGGAAATCATTGCTACGAAAGTGCTTGATCTCAGCAGTAGGGTTCCTCAAGCATTGCCCATAGTATTGGACTTTGTTGAACTCTTGCACAACCCCAGTTTCACCTTTCCTCACTTTAACACCTCTTGCTTTGATTCTAACAACATCCTTCCAAGCCTTCTTGTTGATCTCCATGCAGATTCCTTTGTTAGTTAACAACAACACATTATTTTTAAACTCCAAGTTGGTGAAAAACACCTTCACCAAGTCAGGATATACCTTCCCTGAAAGTTCAAGGAAGATCTTCAACCTTTGATGCTTGAGTTGTTGGAATAAGCTCTCAAATCCCTTAGCTCTCAGCCACGAAAAGCTCAGGACCTTAGGAATGCTGATATTCTTCCTAGTCATCTCAATGAGGAACACTTGGATGTTGTCCTCATGGTATTCAAACCAAGCCTCAATTCTCCCGTTATGTTCTTGATTTAGAGATCTTGTAGTAGGAGGAGTGAAGTGTTCTTCATTAGATTGGGCAACTCATTGTTGATGACGAGGCATGATGACTGTGGGTGTGGCTGTTTCTAAGAGATGTATGATGCAAATGCAAGATTTCAAGTGCAGTAATTATAATTGAACAAACTGATTTTTAGAAATAGTCGATTAAATGATGCAGATTTATTCCATTAATTCGTTTTAGGTTACCCAGGCTAGATTAATGTAGTTGATTGCAGTATCTTACGAATTCATGATGTTTCCAATGAGTTTTTATGAGTGAATCAATCAGTTCAGATCATATAAGCAGCATGCACATTGGAATTACACACTACACATGCTTTTTGGTCAAACAAATTAGAAAAAGCAACATATGGTTGGTGAAATAACTATTGGGAGCATATAGTATCTGACACAAAATGCTCTATTTGGCTGGGTCAACTTTAGAATTAAATTCGTTAGAAATTTACAGTTTAAGTAAACTCAACAGACTGATTTTATAATTCAGTCGACAAAAAAATCACCAGTTCATAAAAGACTGCAAACAAAATTTTGTTACGATAAATCAATAGACTGATTTCAAAAATCAATCGATTGAAAATCGTGAAATTGAACTTTATTCTTCCAGATTCAGTTTTAATGAAATCAACACATTGCTTTATGAAAACAACAAATTAAAATTCATGATAGTTTTCAGTTTATGCACACATAAAAGTACTACAAGTTCTTATAAGTCGATTGAATTAAAAAAATATATATAAACTGAATCCCTAGCTAAATGTCCCATGCTAACCCTCTCTCCGTCTCTAGGCATCACCAACATCACCTGGAATATCATCTGCTCCCGTGTGTCAAGTCGCACGATAATCGCCAAATACAAACATAAAGGGTGAGCTCATACTCATATAAACTTACAATTTAATAAAATAAAGTTCGTCCTAAACGACTTTATTTCAGTTAATATTTAGCCAAGAAACCTTACTGCCCTAAGGTTTTTCAACACACAATTGCCTGACCATGGACCCAGGATATAACATGATTCCACAAACCAGCCCACTCGTGATCCTGTCTCTACGAACCTCCCCACTTGAAGTCCAACTCTATGGAACTCCCCGCTTGTAGTCCAACACACATGATCCAACAGCTACGATCATCCCCGCTCGTAGCAGCCCTCAAGTGTGAGCACAGAACATACGAACCTCCCTACTCATATCCTCACACGTGAGAATCGTAATATGAACCTCCTCACTCATATTATCATGTGTTCACCACCAGCCATGAGCCTCCTCGCTCATGGCCCAGTCAAGCATCTCCTGATCCAAGTCTCATATCATAAACATACAAAACATAATTCAAAAGAGCACGTTGTCCTCTGTGCTATCACCTAGCACTGCCTAAGCACCGCGAGGAGGCATTGCTACGCAGACCGCTTGGCAGAAACCTCCCACCGCCAGGCCCAGGAAAAGTCTAGAACCACTGTTCTAAGGCTATCGCTTAGCTAGTCACTCCTCACTGCCAAGCGCCACGCGTTTCAGGGCATCTCTGATAGTAATTGCGACCTATAGAAAACTCTAGCGCTACACCAATAATTGCGATTTTACCTGGTGTAGCACCCAACACAGTGCCTACGCATTCCAACCTATCCAAAACACTCATCCAATTAACAACGCATAATTCACAATGCCCTACACAAACATATGCTTCAGTCTTGTGTACCCATACACATTTTATTCATCCATTTAGACTTAACTTTGATCTTAAACCTGTAACAACTACACCCATGTACTACATTCAACACATGGCAAAACCAATTCTTACCTTAGTCTTTGTTACAACATTCAGTTCATTACCAAATCCCATACTTAACCAATTTTAATATCTCTCTCAATCATTCACTTATTATGTCTAAAACCACCAAACTCCATACGCAAGGAATCAACATTTCCAATTTAGTTATACTTCATTTTTCTTTCTCCTTGTTTCATATTATTAGACCATCACAAAGGATTCCCTACCAATCACTACCTCAATTTAAATGTAAGCGCACCATCCTATTCCATGCCTTGCCTAATTCACCATTAAACCCTTTACATTTTTCTTTATCTCATAATCACACACATAATTCCCTCTTCATTCAACTCACTAGAACCTCTCTCTCAGCCACTCATGGAAATTTCAAGAACTACAAATGTTCATTGCCATTGCATGGCGGCCAACAAGGTGTCGTCAGGCAGTGCATCAGTACTTGGGTAAAAACCTAGGTTTTCTACACCTACAAGAACCTATTTTTCCAATCTTTAAATTTAGTTATCTAGACGCACTAGAATCACACGAATTCTCAATTCCGCATATATATACACAACCAATAACATCATACAATTCCATTTACATTATAATTGAACCATATTTCCAAGAATTCATATTCATCCCCAAACCTTAATATGAACTCTTCATGTTTACATTCCCAATTCAATCCCCAAACATCATATTAGTAGCAATATTATAGCATCACATAGTTATATGTACACAACACTTAGCATGGGATTTTAAAGCATCACAAATTCATTGAAAAACAACCAAAACACATAAATCGTCCTCACGTCGCTTGACAAGTGTTCATCGTCACCAGACGGTTCATAGTAGAACCCAGAAATCGGGTCAAAATGATGCGTCGCCTGGCGGTTCATTCATTACCGCCAGGCGATTTCTAGGCAAAAACCCAGATGCTTACGAAAAACAGCGTAAAAAGATGGAATTTCATGCAATTGGGTAATGGCAAGACACAACACATCATACATGAATGAAAACATATAGGAGAACCTCCCCAAACCTGAAATTCTTGCTCCAAGTGTTCCTTTAGAACTTTTCCTTGAACCCAAAAGCACCACACTTTGGCTCCTACCTAACGAGCTCCTTTAGCCTTTCCAAAAACTCCCTATACTCAGCTGCAATGATCTCCTATGCTCTCCTTATACAACCACACAATGCCCCACTCTTTCTCACCTTAATTTCCTCTCTTGACCACTCTTTCCCTACACTTAAAATTCATTAAAAGACTAAAAACGAAAATTGAATGGCAGTGTTAATGGCCTTCAATTCCCATTACCCTTGATAGTTTCTCAAGCCTTCTAGCTTCTCATGCCGACGTCTAGGGTTTCTGACCCTTCTCATTCATGAGAAAAAGAAATTTTGCAAAAAGGAACCTATTTTGCACAAGCCAAGGTTCAAACACACAACCACACAGTTACAATACAAGTGCACAACCAATTCATGTTTCGTGATAATTCCTACACCTCTAGGAATATAATATCATGCACCGCTGTAAAATATTATTTAAATAATAAAACAATTAAAGTAACACATAATTGACATACACAAGACTCAAACCCAAGTCCTCTCCATATAACCAAGTACCTTCACCACTTGAGCTAGTACCGTTCCTTGTCATAATTGCTCGTATTAAATGTCATAATTATTCCATTACCCACATTTATATTAAATAATTATTTATTTAATCATTTAATTTTCTCGGGTCTTACAAGGAAAATAGAAGAAGAGCAAGTACTTCAAAGAACTCTACTCTTGTGAAGAATAGTTTATTAGCTTGTGTTTTCCTTCTCTTGGCATTGTAAAAATGTAAATAAGTATTTCTTTAGGCCTTGTATTTAGGCCAAACAAACTTTTCTTTTGGGCCTTGTATTTGGGCCAAGGAAAATAATTTTTGGGCTATGTATTTTTTTCAGTTTATGTAGGAATCATTGATTTAATCGATTAAGTAAGTTGCATAATCAATAAGTCAAAGTGCATTATGTAAAAACTAGAATTTTAGTTTACTGGTGAGTCATAGTTGAAGCATGTCTAGTTTAGAGACATTTTTCATTTGAATTTTGAATTTTCTCCCTCTCTTTTTGTCGAGCCTTTGGTCAACTCAAGTGCTAATAATGACTAGAATAGGGAGTTGAGATGAAAGAAAATCCAACATAAGAGGAAAGCCCGATTGCTAAGTGCTTAATAATGAAGTTGAGCAACACCCAGAATCATCTATAACTATAGGCATTGCTTTTGGTTTTATCATCCCATTCTTAGCTTCTTTAAGCACTCTCTTTGTATAAAATAGAATATCTTAGTGAGAGACATAGGAGAGGAACAAAAAACTCCTAGAGCTTAGCTTCTTTATCAACATGAGTAGTTGAACTCTCTTGTGTTTAGATTGAATTTAATTGATTCTAATTATTTGTACTTCTACATTGATGAACCATTATTTTCCCATATTTTCTTATATCTTTTTGTACCTATCTTTACCTTGTGCTTAGTTGTATATTGATAGTGCATTTTTATCAATTAGACTTCATTAAACCAATAATTTATATTTTAGTTAATTTGAATTCACTTGCTCTAATTTTTGTTCATTAATTATTTTTCAGGTTTAGTTGTGAAGCTTTTTGGGCGTGGACATTATTTCATGGGATGAAGAGAGGAGTGCCTCGTCAATTGTGTCATGTCAGCTACCTTTTTCCACGTCAACTACAGATCTATATAGTACAAAGAGAGAGGAAAACATTTCTTTTAGTTTCGAAAGAGGGAACAGAAAAGCTTTCGTGCCAATTGTTTTCTTTTTTAGTTTATAATTTAACTCACGTTTTTTATCTTTTAAAATACCCTTTTAGATTTTACATTTTTTTAAGTTTATTTTAGGCCACATATGTTAAAAGACAACATTTAAATAAATGTAGTTTAAAATATTTCCGATTTTAAAACTGTGATCTTTGATGATCCTTAAACCATATTTATAAAACTGTGGTAATTTCAATGTTTAGGCTATGATTTTTTACATGTGGTCAAGTTTGAAAGATTCATTTATAAATAAGGATGGATATGTTCACGGGACATATTTTGCAAATAATTCAATAGCTTATTATATATAATGTAAAAGTAAATAAAGTAAACATATATTATGTTCAACAAAAAAAATATATATACATATTTTAACAGATTAAATTTGTTTATCCATGACTGTAAACATATGTTGGGACGAAATTTGTGTGCATTTGTGTGGCTCTGACTGAGGTTATTATGAGTAAGGCATAGTGTGTGATTGGATTCACTGAAGTGTTGGTTAACTCTTAAACTATGATCACTGACCAAGCACACATTCAATTCAACTGAACCACGCCTTGCGGAATGGGAGAATAATAAGGGCTTGGACTAGGCCGTGCATTCAGGTCACTGTCATAACGTGGCAACTTCCAATTTCCTTACTCTTCGTGCGCGCGTGCTACAATGAATGAGTATAAAGTTGGTAATGTTTGCAGTGCTTTCACACTCTTCACTGCTGATTTATCACACCCACGTTTCTGCATGCAAACATAATCTCTCACACAAACACTCGTTACTAAAGTTTTTGTTATCCTCGTCATTTTCTCTCTTCTATTGTTTCTCAAGACAAACAAATCCTGAGAGCCAGAAGATGGATGTGAGAATAGGGTTTGTGGTGTTTTTGTGTGTTCTTCCGGTGATGGTCTCAGCCATTCGCCCTCACCTAACCCCTTTCTATGTCAAGGGTCGTGTCTATTGTGACCCTTGTCGTGCTGGTTTTGAGACACCCCTCACTACCTACATTGCTGGTAAGTCATCTACATAACAGGTTATACTTCATAGTTTTATGTTTGTTAAACATAATTTGTTCCAAACTACATAATTATCATCGACATGCATACGAGAAAACTATTCCGAACATACCCTACATCTTTGTTCAATCACACGTGTGTGTTGTTTTCAATCCAAAGTGTTACAGCTTTGGCTTCTTTGAAATGTTGCTTCGTAGGTGCGGAGGTTACTCTGGTATGCAAGGACAGAATCAGAGGTATTATTGTGTACAGCAAGATGGTTAAGACCGATTCCTCAGGATCATATACGATCTTCGTGGACGCGAATCAAGCTAACCAAAACTGTGATGCGAGTCTTGTAACCAGTCCTCTACGTGACTGCAACGAACCCACTCCAGGGCGTGATCACTCACGTGTTATTCTCAATCGCTACAATGGTATTGCTACCAATGATAGGTTTGTCAACAACTTGGGTTTCATGAAGAAAAAGATTGCATCAGCTTGTGCAAGGATTTTCAGACGATACCGAGATTATGATGATGAGAATTAGTTTCACTCGATTCTTTGTTTTAGGGTTTTCTTATGATTGCATGGTAGTGGGTGCTGATTTCAATAATAGAACGTAGGTTCTTCTTTATAGGGCTACAGATGTTGCAGCTAGTGAATTTTGTAGTGATGTATTTGGCTATGGTTCTTTCATGGAGAGTGCTAATCGGGCACATCACATTTTTTTTTTTTTTTTGCATTAGTTGGTATAAAATTGAATGCTTAAAATGATGTCATTGGTGGAAGCGATACCAGACTCGGTTTTTTAGAGCAAAATTTCGGACTAAAGTCTTGTGAATAAAAGAAACATGGTTAGGGGGAAAATCCTAAACTGAAAATTAACAAATATAATAGATATTCTGCTAAAATAATATATGATTAAAAAATTTATGAAGGTTTGTTTCTATTGCTTAATTTTCACTTTCCAATTTAAAGTATAAATAATAATTTTCTCTTTCTTGTTTCCTTGTTGATTGGTTTTTTTTTCTTTTTTTTTTTTTTTTTTTTTTTTTTTTTTTTTGTTATATTGGTATAATGTGATGGGGTTGGTTTGATTAATTTTAGACACTTTTCTATTTATATTTCTCACTTTAGTAAAGAGAATTCACAGTTTAAAGGGATGTTATTTAACATTGATTTTTTAATCTTTTAGCAAGAGTTTTAGAATCGATATTAACTAAAACATTGTTGAAAGTTTGGGATTTTTAATATTCGTTCTTGTATATATTGATGTTGAAAATATTTTAACGTCGGTTTTTGTAGATCAATGTTAAGAAAAAGTCTTAACTTTTAATATTAGTTATAATATCACTTGATTAATGTTGAATGTTTTAACCTTTAAACATTGATAAAGGTAATAATTGATATTAAAAATCTAACTCTTTTTTTTTTTTAAATGGACTACTTGAGTAACGTTCAAATTGTTTAGAATACTAAGTAATAAACAGGTAATTTAATAACTTTCAAACTCGGTATTAGAATGTTTTTAGCAGGCAAAAACCATTCAGCTTTTGTTTTCACTCAACGGAAGTATGCAAAAGATGAATATGTAAGTTTTTCATAATTCCCTCAACATTTTTTCTTAATCCACTCAATTTTGTTTTTGGAAAACGATTATTTGACTAACAAAAGATTGACTTTAACAAAGGTTTCACGTGGCAAAAAATTAATTTATTATTTTATTATAATAAAATTTTTCATTGTTGTCTCTAAAGTAAAGGAAATTTTCGTGAAACTCTCTCTCTCTCATCAGTTTTAATATTGGAGTTTCACGCTTCACTTCCTGTGTCCCCAACCTTGAAGCAGTGTCCATGGTTCTCCTCCTCCACACTTAATTCAACGCAAAATTTTGTTCATGTCTATGTCGTGCATTGGTTTCATATTTAGGGTTTGTCTCTATCTTTTGTTTCGTAAACCTTTCTCCACCATATCTGTGCCAAATTCATGAACCCTATTTATGATTCATTTTCTTTTTTGCGCAAAGTTGGTTCTTGGTTCACTTCTCATCCTTATTTATTTATTTTTTTTTTGGATTTTTTTCTCTCCACCTTGCTTTTCCAAAAAGTGAGTGGGTTGTTGGCATCTCCGAACTGTGCACTACAAAATATGTGTCCAAAAATTGCTGAAAAATATATTAAATACTTAATTAACAAACGTGGTCTGATTAAATGGCAAATGCTGTACATGATTTTGCACAACAGGTAATCCATATGAAGATGCCCAATTAATTTGAAACTGCATCTGACCTACAGGGACACATGTTCACCTTGCCTTTTCAAAAGTGAGTGGGTTATGGGTATCCTAGAGAGTGTAAGATCCAGGAAAATTAGTTTAATTATTAAATAGAGAAAACAATAAAGGAATGATGTGGTATATTTTGATTTATTACATTATTATTAAGTTAAGAAGTTAAGGTAATCCAGTTGATAGCTGGTTGGTAATGGAAGTCATGAGTTAAATTCCATGAGGTACATTTATTAGAATTAATTTTAATAAATATGGAATAAGGTTAAGGTGTAGAATTAAATTGTTATTAAGTTAGGTTTATAACCAATTGATTTCATAGCTTATGCCAATATTATATATTTGGAGAGAGAGAGAGAGGTGTAGAATTATATTGTTATTAAGTTAGGTTTATAACCAATTGAAGAGAGGGAGAGGTCAAGGTCTAAAAGAGGAAAATTGGGCACTATAGAATACGAAAGTAATTGATTCAAGGATTGTTAAGTAATTGATTCAAAGATTGTTAAAGAGTGGTCTTTAAGCCTAATTCAACTCACAAAACCTACTTGTAAGGTGAGATTTGCACCTCACTTATATATTATAAAATTGTCTTATTTTTATTTGATGTTGGACTTCCAACAAAGTAAAGGGAGTTAACTTTTTCTCTTAATATATGATTATATGTAATGTTTACGGATTAAATTATAGAAATGTGTTTTATTGGTGATTATAAATAACTACATTTTGATGAAAGAATCTCTAGAGGAATTCCGAAATCCACTTTTTGGATTAAAGTTTTAGTGAAAAGGGAATATATTTTTGTTTTTGATAGATTGTTTTTACGAAGCTTTAAATTGGATTAAATTGGGTTTCCGAAAATAAAATGATAGAGTTATATTATATCATAGAATAAGACATGGATTGGTGTGTGTGCAGAAAATGGAATGTTGGTATTATATTATCTTTTAGATATGCTTATAATATATTATAGCATTAATAGATGAAACGAGTGTGGAGAAGCATATATTATATAGTATGTTGAAAATTAGTAACTTTGTTACTTGTGAAAGTTGTACGAAACTTTTACATATAGTATAGGGTGCTTCATATAGAAATTGAAAGCATTATAATAATGAGATTATACTATATAAATATTAATATTTTATTAGGATAAAAGTTTATTACGCTATTTGGTCTCCAAAAGTTTGGTCACTTTCCAAACATAAGAAACCAATTTAGCAACCAGAAGTGATACCAAATTCGGTTGCTAGTTTTGTCACAAAAGGTAGGTAGTTAGAGACCAATTATTTTGATCGCTAAAGTATGATTATTATATTTATGTACAAATTTTTTTGTCGCTAAATTGGTGGCAAAGTTATGATACAAACAACAACTAATTAAATCGGTCACTAAAGTATGATTATTTTATTGATATACAATTTTTTTGGGGTCGCTGAAATGGTGGCAAATTTTTTTATCAACAGGGACTAATATTGGTTGGTCGTTAAATTGGTGGCAAAGTTCAGAGACTAACAGTGACCCATAAAATCGGTCGCTGATTAGCAAAAAAACAAAAAACTATTTTTGTTATTATTTACGATTTTTACCTGCTTAAAAACAATATTTTTACCTGTTTATGGATGATAAAAATTTAATCTAGTTAAGTAATAACAAACTACATTACATAATATAGTAAAGTGTAGTACATAAATTACAAGTGGTAAATAAAAAACATAATCCAAAAAAAAAAAAAAACAAAAATAGTTTGAAAGTGTGCAATTTGAAACACACCAAATAACTAAACATGAAACTAATGATATCCTGGTCTACTATCACTGATATGGTCTATTTTATCATCTCCAATAGTAGTAGGATCACTAGGACCTGGCACAACATTCTTCAAATGAATATGTTGCAAAATAAGTTTCATTTGTTCATCTTGTTGGCACATACGTTCATTTTGTTCATGCATACGTTCACTTTGTTCAACATGATTTTTCAGCAAGTTTTCAACCTTTTCTTCAAGTGTCTTCTCCTTGGCATTCTTTGCCATAAGTTCAACATTCAACTTTTGAATAGTCTCATACATTTCTTCTATTTGATGTACTACTAGAGCTTGGGTAGTAGAAGAGTGAGCACCTGTAGAACTATAAAACTTTTTGCTTAATGTACCAAGTCCATACACATTCCCTTTCTTACTTTCACCTCCAACAACACTAAAGTATATATCATTGTCGTCAATAGAGGGAACATGAGAGTTTTGTGAAGATGAGCCTTCTTGCATGTGTTATTGTTGAACTTCTTCTCGACGTTGCTTATATATTTCCTGAAAATAATAACATAAACTATTCTCAAGAAGGAAACGCACAACAAACACTAAATTATAACATTAAATGTTAAACATACTGCAAGGTCATGGGTCTTGTCATTGACCCATTCTCTAGTCTTTAGTTTCTTTGTTCTTTCTACAATCTCTCAAGCAGTTGGTTCTCGTTCAAGTTGCCTAGTCTACATATATTTAAACACAAGTAAAATTTTAGCATCTTAAGTTTAATATATTATATTTCAATTAACTATACAAAAATATAATAAGTACCATTTTCTTAAAATGAGTTGCAGTAGATATGGAACCACCATAGTAGGCTGTGACTTCTTTCTGAACAACCCGATTTGCCTTGGCTGTGACACTCTTGTCTTGGAATTTTATAGAACTCCAATGAATATCCAAGGCTACTCGAACACTTGGTGGAATCCAAGTCCCCTTGTCCTGACCATTCATAACTTTGTTCATTGCATTTTTTAAAATATGTGAGCCTTTCATTTCAAAAACAGATCCTATGGCTTGCTCTTGTTCTGGATCCCACCTATATTCTTTCTCAATGAAAAATTAGTTAGCAAACACACATAATTGAATAATATAAATAACATTTCAAATGTAATCATAATTCAACTTGCCTTAAATTCTCCAAACCATCTATCTCTAAGCTCGATTCGAACCTCCTTCCAACTTCGATTCGAACCTTCTTCCAACTGGGATTTGGTTAATCAAATTTTTGTTTGAAGATCCGTGAGATTATAGTAGACGGACCATTAGCTGGAGTAAATATGTGTTTAAACATATTGTCAAAATGATATATGTAAATATTGACAAATTAAAGAAATTTCACAATGAAATTAAAATATACTTACTCTCCTTTTTCTACATGAAGCCAAGGCCTATGATAAATGATATTGCCAGATTCACACACTCCGGTGTAAGTGAATCATTTATTGGCAAAGGTTGATTCAGTGTGGTCTCTATAGAAAAGCTAGTACGAATGAACTCTTCTATTAAATGTTCAACATCTTCTTCCTCAACTTTAGGAAGTGATGGTCTTTCACAGATAGGACGTCTAGACTCCATGGTGGTTGGATGAATAGATAAAGTGGGAGAGTTGGTGTTAGGTGAAGCCCTATCAGCAACACGAACACCTCGTCCACCACGATTGGGTGGTCTACGACCACCACTTCTACCCCTTTGAGTCATTTGCAAGTGGAACTTATTACATATATAACATGTAAGAAATTAAACGAAGTGGAACAATGAATTGTTAGTAAACAAAATAAGTTAATGAAAAGACTCAAACCTAGTTGTGTTTTCTACACCCAAACGTGTCAGATATTTTGCCTCTCATTCACTACAATTATCACAAATCACAAACATATTAATGTAAAAGATAATTAACACAAGATGTGCAATTAATTGTAATGCATGAATTACCAAAGACGTATCTGTTTCATCAAAATCACTATCCATGTCACCCTCACTTGAAATGATTGAAGACCATCTTACTCAAAGTATGGTTGAACCTCTTTACAATTTTGAAGAACATACAACTGGGCAACATCAAAGTCTCTTTGGTTCAGAAAATATGTTATGGACTTTCCAATTGCTCTTCTGGGGTAATTGAAAATTGAAATAGGAGGCGTAAATGAAGGCCCGTCACCTACATCAACATTACGAGGAATCCTAGTCCTTCTTGTTTCAACATGATCAAGATAATAAAATGAGGAAAAGGTAGATGTTTCCTCCACTAAGTAAGTTTCACAAATAGAGCCCTCCACCCTAGCTTTATTTTTTACTTTCTATTTTAGGGAGTGTAAGAACCTAAAAAAGAATATAAACATGGATATTTTAAACTATTGAAAAAGTATACAATAAATAGTGTAAAGGTGATTAGTAATTTTATACCTCTCAAATGGATACATCCAACGAAATTGAACTAGACCACCAACTTTTGCCTTATAAGGTAGATGAATTGGAAGGTGTTCCATGGAATCAAAGAAGCTTGGTGGGAATATTTGTTTCAATTTACATAACAACACGGGTCTATGTTCTTCCAGAACTCTTAGGTGTTCAACATGTGGTGTTGTAGAACTTAATTATCTAAAGAAAAGGCTCAATCCAACTAGAACTTTCCAAATTGATTTTGGTAAAGAGTCAAATGCAATTGGAAGTAATCGTTGCATGAAAACATGACAATCATGACTTTTCATTCCATGTAACTTTCCGTCATTAAATTTAACACATCTACCCAAATTGGAAGCACATCCATTTGGCAACTTAAGTTCTTTAACCCATTTACAAATAGAGACTCTTTGGGATTTGGTAAATGCATATACTTCCTTTGGTTTTTGCCACGAATAATGTCTTTCAACTCTAGCTCTTTTCAATTACGTATTGCTGCTAAATCCAATCGAGCCTTATTTGAATCCTTAGTTTTTCCTTTGATATCCATCATTATGTCAAACACATTCATGGACACGTTTATTTTTGTATGCATAAATCAATATTATGGCGTAAAAGTTGAGTTTTCCAATAAGGTAACCTCCAAAATATACTTTTTTTCTTCTAATTATGATTAATACCATATCAAGGAATATTTCCTTGTTCTTGTAATTCAATGCAAATTGGAAATTGTGCAACCCTATTCCAAATATCAAGGCTAGACAAACATGGGGGAGGAGGATCTTTCTCAACAACCTTTTTCTTAAATGCCTTTTTATTCCTTCTAAATGGATGATCAGGTGGCAATCAAAATAAGAGATATTGTGGCTATGACTAAGTGAGAATGCCTTTGTTCTTTCCATACATATAGGGCAAGCAAGTCTACCAGAAGTCATCCAACCCGATAACATGCCATAAGCTAGAAAGTCATTAATTGTCCACATCAACACCATCTTTCATCATAAAGTTTTTTCTCAATGACGCATCATAAGTCAATGTTCCTTCAGTCCAAAGGGAGCACAACTCGTCTATAAGTGGTTGCAAGAACATGTCAATCTTATGCTTTGGATTGGAAGGACTTGAAATTAAGACTGTAAAAAACATAAATTCTCTCTTCATGCACATGGAAGGTGGAAGATTTTATGGAGTTAGGATAACTAGCCAACAAGAATAACTTCTTCCATATTGACCAAAAGGATTAAACCCATCTGCACATAAACCTAATCTAACATTTCTCGGGTCTTGACCAAAAGTTCTTCCAAGCTTCCCCATAAGATGGATGACACAAAATAGAGGGATCCCTTTGATTCTCACTATGTCATCTCATGTGAGGTGTAGTGGCCATTGAAGAATATAACCTTTTAAGTCTTGGAATAATAGGAAAGTACCACATCTTTTTAACAACAATCTTCTTTTCAATTCCTCTCCTAGTGATTGTCTTATATCGATCCATTCCATAAATAAAGCAATTAGTTATACCTTTATGAGAATTTTCATTGTAATACAACATGCATCCTTTTGGGCAACAATCAATTTTTGTACAACCTAAACCAAATTTTTCCACCGACTTCTTAGCTTGGAAAAAATTATTAACCATTCGATAATCATTCGGCATAGTCTCTCCCATAAGTTAGACTATCTTATTGAAACATCCTTCATGCATATTACAATCAGATTTCAAGCTTAGAACTTTCAAAGAAGTCGACAATTTTGAGTGATTATCACACCCTTCCCACAAGGGTGCTTGCGCAGCAACAAGCATTTCAAAGAATCCTTTAGTTTCAGGAATATGATTTTCCTCCATGTATTTTGATCCAATTACACCTTTTGCTTGCATGCAATGGGCATTTGAGGATCTAGCATGATCCATGATCATTTTATTAAAGGACCTTTTTTAATATTTTAATTCAACATGCATTTTTTGTAGTATTTAAACTATCTAGCAGTGTGACAAGATATGAACCCTTAATTTAAAATGCATCATGGTTTAGACTAATAAAAAATTAAAAAGAATTCATCTTTTTAAATTGATTCTCTTATGAACTTGTAAAACAAAAAAATATAGTGATAAAAAGGTAGGTAAGCCCTGGAAATAAGAAAAATTAAACACATACCGATAATGTATAAGTAAATGGATAGTGCACAAACAAATACAATGCATTTCAAAAACAAGTGTAAATTGCTCGGTATTTTTCAGTAATAATAGGTTTCTTATTATGATAATTATATTACTTAATATAAATTATGATAGTCAAGTGCGTGCAGGTTGAAGTTTTGAAAAATTGTTTGGTTGAATTGGAAGATTGCGGGTGTTGGAGTTTTTTCATTTTCATGTAAGGGGCTAATTAACTTCATTTATTTAAAATTCTAACTTGAAAGTGTTGATACATAAAACATATGGTGCATGCTACCCAAATTTAAAACCACTTATTTTCAACTCCACAAAAATCACAAAAATATTGTTTTATGATACAGAACAAATTCACATAACTATTGTGAAAATGCACTTAACTGACATCAAAAGAAATTCATACATAAAACTAACCTTTCAGGACAACGCCAACACAATCAACTCCAAGCGAAAAAACTTTGCTCAACCTCAATCTCATTGACCTTTACTAAGCTACAATGGCGAGCATCTGGGAAAGAAGAAAAAAGGGGAGCGATGAGGACTCGAGTTTGATTTTGGAGAGAAAAGGAAGAATGAGGACTCCACTGACCAACAAACAAAACTCCTCTTATGCCTTTTCATAAACACATTCGTCTTCAATGTCGGGGACCTCAATTGGAAATCAAATATTAGGGCTTCACAACGAATAAAATCAACAATCGAAACATGGGGAGTTTCGATTACTTACCAGGTTTACGTTCTTCTCACTTCACAAACCACCAATCGCGTACCCTTCAAACGTGTTACAACTTGCACTCTTAGTGAGATCTAGTGAGCTACAAATATAATTGTGACATAAAATAGGGAGTATCCACTAGATGCAAACTTGTATTCTTTGAACATGTTGCATTTGTTTCTCAAATTGAACCTAAGAATGTGAATGATGCATTATGTGATAGTAACTTGGTTGTTGCTATGCAAGATAAACTTAATCAATTCATTAGGAATAATGTGTGGTCTCTTGTTCCTAAAACTGATGTAATGAATGTGATTGGTACAAAATGGGTGTTTAGGAATAAAATGGATGAAAATGGTAACATTGATAGGAATAAGGCTAGGCTAGTTGTTAAAGGTTATAATCAAGAGGAAGGCATTGATTTTTATGAAACATATGCACCTGTAGCTAGGTTAGAAGCTGTGAGGTTATTGTTAGCATATGCATGCATGTGTAATTTCAAACTTTCTCAAATGGATGTGAAAAGTGCATTCTTGAATGGTTTCTTAAATGAAGAAGTGTATGTATCACAACCCCTTAGCTTTGAAGATCACCTTTATCCTAATCATGTTTTCAAGTTTAAAAAGGCTTTATATTGTTTGAAACAAGCACCACGATAGTGATATAAGAGGTTAAGCAACTTTCTTTTATCTAAAGGATATGCTAGAGGTGTGGTTGATAAAACACTTTTCATTAGAAAGCATGCAAGGGATGTAATACTCGTTCAAGTATATGTAGATGATATAATCTTTGGATCAAGTAATAACTCCATGTGTGAAGAGTTTGTTGCAACTATGCAGGGAGGATTTGAGATGTCTATGATGGGTGAGCTAACCTACTTCCTAGGGTTGCAAGCGAAGCAACTCATGCATGGACATTTTTAAGCCAATCAAAATACTATTTTGACCTACTCAAAAAGTTCAAAATGGAGGATTGCAAAGAGGCTGTCACTCCAATTGCTACAAACTGCCTTATGGATGTAGATGAAGCTGGACAACAAGTTAATTCAACCAAATATAGAGGATTAATTGGTTCCTTGCTATATCTAACCGCTATTAGGCCGGATATACAATTTGGTGTTTGCTTGTGGGCAAGGTTTCAATCCAATCCAAAGGAATCACACTTCAAAGCTACAAAAAGGATCTCAAGTATCTGAAAGGGACAACTAATGTTGGATTATGGTACCCTAATGAATCCAACATTGTTCTTAGTGGTTTTTCAGATTCTGACTATGCAGGGTGCAAATTGAATAGGAAAAGCACAAGTGGTATATGCCATCTATTTGGATCAAGCCTAATCTCATGGAATAACAAGAAGTAAGCATGTGTAGCACTATTTATAGCTGAGGCTGAGTACATAGCAACTGGACATCCATGTGCTCAAAGCATATAGTTGAAGCATCAACTTATGGATTATGGTGTAAAGCTAAAAAAGGTACCTCTTTATGGTGATAATACAAGTGCAATCAACCTAACTAACAGTCTAATTCAGCATTCTAAAACTAAACACATTGAAATTGGGCATCATTTCATAAGAGATCATATTCAAAAAGGTGATATTGAAATCATGTTTGTAAAAACTGAAAATCAATTTGTGGATGTATTCACCAAACCACTTGCATGTGATAGATTTAATAAGCTTAGAACTGAATTAGGTATTCTTGACATGAAGAATGTATGTTGGCTTGTTAATCTTATTAGATCATGTGTGTGTTGCATTTAAAGTGGTAAAATCTGCATAATTTGAAAACTGCCAGAATTTCAGTCAGCTAAATTTACAAATTCAACACATAGATTTCACTTAAAATGTCAAAATCTGCATAATTTGTGTTCTAGAACTATTTCAATCTATTAAATCTCACAAGCAACACATATATTTAATTTAAATTGGTTTGGTGTGAATTTCGTGTGATATCAAATTTTTAGTCAACTAAAACTGCAAAATCAACACATAGATTTCACTTAAAACTGCCACTGCACTAAAAATCAATTTTATGGTACAGTTTTAGTCGACTAACTTTGTATTTTTATGTGTTAAAATCACTTATGCTGATATGGATTTGCTTGAATTGATTTTAATTGATTGACCATCAAGTGCTTTAATTACATTAGCTAAAATCAACTTTTCATATTGCATTGACCATAAAGTGCTTTAATTACTTGATTTCCAATGTGCATGCATTAGATGTGAACTGTTTGTGAGTGGATCATTCATAAAACGCATGGGAAATACATTACTGCATACTCTGATATAGATTCCCTCACATTTAATTGGTTGTGATTTCCTATATTGCACTCAAACCATAAAATTTGTACAAATTAATTGACTGATTTTGAAAATCAACATGCTAATTTTATAAATACTTGCATAAGTATCATGCATTGGCATTCTCACATGCTAGTAAGAGCCAAACCTACAATTCACCATGCCTAAAAGACAACGAACAACCCCCTCAGATGATGAAAGCTCCATCCCACCTACTTCATCCTCTGCCAATGCCTTGAATCATGGAAGGCTTGAAGTATGGTTTGAAGACCATGAAGACATAATTCAGACCTTCCTAATTGAAATCAATAGGAAGCAAATAATCATTCTTAAGGTGATTCACATGTCATGGCTCAATTGTTTCAAAGTTTTCGGACATGGCCACTATAAGACAACTTGCACCTTATCCTTATTCATTGCCACACCTAGTGCTGAAACAGTATGGCCAAGATAATCCACTTGTTACAACCCAAAAGAACACTTAGACAATTTAGCAAATAGTTTATGTTGTTGTAATTTTTGCAACACTACTTCAAGGTGTTGTAAATGTGCTAGCCAAGTGGGGCTGAAAACTAATATATCATTAAAAAATACAAGCACAAATTTCCTCAACATACCCTGGAAAATTTCATTCATTAAACTTTGAAATGTGGTTGGTGCATTGGTGAGACCAAACGGCATCATAACCCATTCATAGTGGCCTTGATGGGTGCGAAAAGCAGTCTTAAATCTGTCCTATTCATTCATTAATATTTAGTGATAGCCAGAGCGAAGATCCAATTTCGAAAAGAATTTTGCCCCATGTAGCTCATCAATTAATTCATCTACAGTGGGAATAGGAAAACTATATTTAATAGTTATAGCATTCAAGGCTCTATAATCAGTGTAGAACCTCCAAGTGTCATCTTTCTTCTTAACAAGTATTATCAAGGAAGAAAAAAGTCTATTACTGGGACAATAATTCCTGCAATCAACATTTCCTGAACTATAATCTCAATTTGCTCTTTCTGGCTATGGGGATACCTGTATGGGCGAACCTTTACCGGTGTTGAACCTGACAACAACAGAATGGAATGATTGTGGTACCGATGAGGAGGTAATCCAACAAGCATCGAGAATACCACACTATAGTTATGCAACATTGCGGCCAATTCTGGTGCAATAGTAGTAGGGAACACCAACCCCTGATCCGAAAAATAGTCTTTTTGTTTAAACTGCAGTGTGAATAACTCCTATATAGCATGTGTGTGATGCATTCTGCGTAGGTGATGGAAGTGAGCTAACATTGGTAAAAAGGGTTGGTCACCCTGTAATGTGACAAATTGATTGCCCAAATAAAACTTAAGTGTAAGTTTACTATAATAAGAAATGTGGGGCCTGATCGTGGCTAACCAAGTAGCTCCCAACACGAGATCCACACCAGTGACATCGAATAGATACATAGGTAATTTTAAGACATGGCCTTGAATCTTAACCTCCAATTCACTGACCCTCTCTTCAACAACTAATGCACTGCCATTACCTACCAACACTTGAAATTTGGGAATGGGCTCAATAGGCAACTTTAAAAAATGATCCAAACGTGGTTGCAAAAAATTATCACTTGAACCATTATCCACTAAAACCTGCACTATCAGACCATTAATAACACCCGTAAACTTTAGAGTACCAAAACTAGAGCATCCTTTTAATGCATTATACGACATATGATGTTTTGGGGCCAATTGTAATTCCAAATTCTGCTCACGATCGGGAGGCTCAGGTTGTAATTCACCATTACTCTCATCCTACCATTGAAGAAGTAAATATTATTTGTTGAAACACCTATGAGTAGGTGAAAACTTGTCATCACAGGTATAACAAAAACCTTTTTCACGCTTGAGTTGCATCTCGGCAGGGGTTATTCTTTTGACATTGGAATGTCGAATAGTGGTGGAACTCGAATGCAGAGGGGGGACTAGGCAGGAGAGGAGGTAAGCTAGTGGATTTTATGGTCTGACTAAGAGAGAAGGAAGGGTTTGCAACTTGTGTTTTGGAAGATGGAAAATTAGAGTACTGTTTGGATTTGGCAACATACTTCTCCTCATATAACTTGGCCAAGGAGACAACTCTAATTAGGGTTGCAAGGGATTGAGAAATGGCATCTCTTCTAATATCAGGTTTCAAGCCTCCCACAAAACAATCTAGTAAGGCCTACGGTGATATACCTTGAACTCTGTTAGCTAAGGTAGTGAATTGAACATAATAATCATGCACAGAACCTGTTTCTATAAGTTTAAACAAGCGGGATCGCGAGCACTCATATAGTGAGGGTCCAAACTCCATTTCTAAAGCACGAGTAAAAGCAACCCACGAATGGAAAGAATCATGACGCGTCATCATCTAGTACCAAGGAACGACGTCCTTGTCAAAATGAATTGCAGCAATGGTAAGTTGATGGTCATCCGGTGTATTATAATAGGAGAAAAAATGCTCTGCTTTAAAAATCTACTACAACACCTCCTAACCATCAAAGCGCGGAAAGTCCAACTTGACGTTACGCACTTGAAATGGGGGTGAAACAATCTGAGGTGTGTGCTCCCGCTCAATATTTTGCTTCTGTAGGTTATCTACGACAACTTCTAACATTTTGAATCGCATTATATTTTCTTGATGTCGAGTCTCCATTAATTCCAAAATACGCTCCACATCAGTGGTGAGGTCTTTGAGGCGAGTATTCTTCGCCATATCAATGAAAGTACCAATTGAAACAGAGAATAAGGTATTCCAAGAACAAATTCAATTCTCTATAGTAGTATTATTGAATTTCAGAAAGTACTCATCAAATAATGAGTATTGCAGAAAATGACCCAAAACAGTATGAACAAAAACTTAATATGAGAAATAGGTCCAGAGAGAGAAGTTCATAGCAAAACCATCCTCCCTTTCTCTCACCACAACAAACAGAATATATACTAAACTTTTGAACAATCAAAATCCTTCAACCTAGAGTTAGTTATTTTAATTCTCGTGCTTTTCTTGCCTCCATGATTTGCTAGGTGTCCTTGCTGAATTGCATCAGTAATTAACTCTTCTGCCCCTCTATTATGAACTTTGTTGTTACCGGTCTCAGTTGCACTTGTTACAGATGTATATTCCCTCATACTTCCAAAAGAAAAAAGATAATAAATTTGTAATAACAAGCTAAAAAAAGTACATGAAAGAAACATAAATAGTAAAATAGTGGGTGTACATCTATTATCTAACCTTAGAAAAACATTATTGAAGCATATCATCCAATCTCTGTCGGTAAAGAGCCAAACGCTGTAACGGTGTAATGACATTATGAGTTCTTTGAGATTTGAGATTTGAGGAAATGAGAACCGAACATAATATCTGGTCCCAAACAAAGTTTGTATACGCATCTTTCATTTTTTTTTTTCTTTGTATGAACTTTCTAAGAGTATTATACTTTGAAATTCTTCGAGAAAGAACTAGGAAATAAACATTTTGGTGACAAAAGAAAAGATGCTTAATATGGAAAAACAGAGTGGTATTACCAATACCACTATATGAATAATCAATTCAGAAGAGATATGCTAGTAGTTTTAAATCATAGCTGTCAATAGTGAAACTACTCTGAAATGTGTTCTTTAAATCTGTTTCTTGTGACAAACTGCTATTTCATCTTTCCAAAGCCACAGATAATAAATTCTTAAATAAAAATTTGTAGAATGCTAAAGAAATAATATATTAGCAGAATGGAGTGATGTAGAAAAGGTATATAGGTGTTTACCCTGGTGTAGGCATAAACTCCAGCTTCAGTTGGTCCTGTAGGACTTCCCCTCCTAATGAATCTTCCTTCTTTGAAAATATAAAGCATTGGAATTCCAGTTGATAATTCTAAACTAATCACCTGCCAAAATGTGAGAAAATAAAAATAAAGCTTGGCTCTTTATGACATGTGAACATAGAAAATTGCCATTACTCTTAACACTTCACCAATCACCTCCCGGGAAGTTAGTTTGTCCAGATACATAATAATGGATCTCAGTGAATTCCCATGAGCAGAAACCATAACATTCTTTCCAGATAAAAGTTGAGGTTCAATCTGCAGTATAATGTCAATGGAATCAGCTTCTTGTAGATGCTACAATGTAAAGTTTTAACACACATAACACTTGATAAAACAGGAAGAAGAGGAGATTGTAATGATGTAATGTTTCTAATATGTTGTTGTTTTTATTCTTTATTGAAAAGAACATGACACAAAATCTACACAATAGCATACCTGTTCTCTAAAATAGGCAACTGCCCTTTGAGCACACATTTCCAAACTTTCACCATTTGGGGGAGGTATGTTATAACTTCGACGCCACTCATGAACTTGTTCTTTGCCATACCTTTCTGCTGTTTCTTGTTTATTTAGACCCTGTAGTTCCCCATACCTGAAATGATAACAAGCATGTCATATATATGCACACAAGTACCAAACATTGTAAGTTGAAGAAGATTACTACATTCTTTCATTCAATTGCCAGGCTGATATGACTGGAATGGAATGCTTTTTTGTATCTTCACCAAAAACTTGGCTCCACTCCCTTGCTTGTTCATTCTCATTGTGCATTATGATAGGCACCTGCACGAAGTTTCATTCCTTATAGTTTACACACAAATTCAGCGGATATGTTGTGTCTATTTTAACAGTTGAGGTGTTCATGTTACTACCTTCATGCGGCGGTGCTGTGTCATGGCAAGCATGGCTGTCATTTGTGCTCGAATCAAAGCAGATGTAAAGATGAGATCCACAGGAATACTGCTAATTCTTTTGCCTGCTTCAATTGCCTCATCAATACCCTTCTTGCTGAGGGGAACATCAACACAACCTGTGAACAAGTTCTTTTCATTCCACAAGGACTCGCCGTGTCGAACAAGGATCAGAGCAGCTTCATCTGAGTATGAATCAATTTAATAGTTCCAATCAACTAAAACATGGTTAATCAAACTTCAAGCTGCAATCCACATGAACAAGCTTTGAAATTTAAACATGTCAACTGAGAGCAGAGTTTGTCTTACTTGATTTTTTGTGAGTGTCTCTGTCACTGTTTTTGCTTCTTGAAGGGGATGATACCAAGTCAACCACAGATGTTTTTGATTCTATACATTGAATTACATTAAAATTCCTTCTTGATAAACGGTTACTTCTGATAAAATCCTTTGTCACTGCTAGTCTTCCAATGTTGTTCAACTTATGCTGGTGATTAAAATTGTTGATGTGAGAATTGGATTGAAAAGCACCAATTGCTTGGTTATACACTCCAGCAGCCATTCTCTGTAGATTGAAAACAAACTATTCATCATGAATGTAGACATTTATTTGTCCGTATTAGCATCAAAAACCCACCTAGATGTTTGAATCAACCAAAAGAGTAAACAAAAACAAGCTCATACAAGGTTAGAAGACATGCTATTGTTGATCATCAATAATGAGAAAATAACAGCAAATGAAAGTGAAACATAGGGAAATTAAAACAACCCTTACTAAAAAAAAGTGCAGATTTATGAGGATGAATGCAAAAAAAATCAAGATGACCCCAGGTGGAGAAAAAGCAGGAAAAAAAAAAAAAAACCTTCTGTTTTCTAAAACAGAGTGATTCATTAAGAGTACCTGCAGCACCCTTATACCAGTGCATATGTGAAAGTGAAAGTGAGAAGAGTGTATGTTTAAAGAGATAAAAGGAAGGAACATTTATTGGCCGCATTTTATAAAAGGTTGGTGGCGAAGAAAACGAGGTGGTGGTGGAGGCAATGCAGTTTACGTAGAATTAGTAGTAGTAGTTGACGGAGTTAATTATATAAGCTACTCATATTCACTCCAACTGATGAAAGAAAAAAGGTGTCGATTATTGAGAGGTAAAGTGAGTTACTAAGAGTATTTGTTACGACTCACTTGAAATGCGGAAGAGTGAATAGAATTAGTGACACAGAACAATTGATGTTTGGATAAAAGTAAATTTTACTATATAAGTCAATTAGTATTAGTCTTGTTATGGTTTTATCCTTTTCTCTGTTGTTAATCTTATTATAAATTAGTTAGTGTCTTATAATTAATATCACAATATGTGACTGAATAATAATATTAGTGTTGTCCTCGTTAGTTAGTGTTACCTGCCATTAGAACGATTAAAATGGGTCATCCGGCTCATCTAACCCGATCCTCTACGGGTTGACCACGTAATGAATCAATTCAATCGGACTAACTTATTTGTGAGCTTAAAAAATTTGAGTTCGGTCCAACCCATCACGAGATGGTGAGTTAAATAGGTGAGCTCACTTAATTAAAAAAATTACAATTTTTTTGTCTTCAATCTAAACCTATTTTAAACTTATTTTTTTCCTTTTAGACAATAAATAAATCATTGATCACAAAAGCTAAATCATAATTCTAAATAAAAATCTAGATTATACCCTACTAAAAGAAGATGACTAATGAAAGACAAAGAAGGTAGAGAGCGAATGAAGTGTTATGGGCATGGGTCTCTCTCCCCCAAAATTAATAAAAAAAAATTACTTGTGTGTTTGGGTTGGACTGTTAAGTAAAGAGTGAGGTTTTTTTTTTTTTCCGGATTAGCTAACCAACACGGCTCACCACGGGTTCAACCTAGGTGAGCCAAGTTCTTAGTGAGTCAGATCCATTTTTGGTTCGTACTGAAATCTGCAAAAGAAAAAATTAACTCAAATCAATTCAAACCTATGGTGGACTAGGTTAACTCACGGATTTTAACCCATTTTGATAGATTTACATGCCATCATCACATCTCTTTATCACTTATAATACATTTTAATATAGTGTCTTCTATTTTTAACAATCACTGTGTTCCCAAAGGTATTGTCCTCTCTGAAGCGTGGAGTTCTGTCATAGTTTTGTCCTTAAAAGGCGCTTCAGAGGGGGTGAAGGGGCAAGGAGTATTTAAACTGCACTTCACTTCAACTCCTAAGCGGTGTGAGATTTATTTGGTATACCAGAACAATTATTGTATTAGTTTTAATATTTGTATTTTTTTCAATTTTTGATTAATTAAAAAATGTATAGTTTTAAAAATAAATAAAAGTAAATTTATTTAATAATAACTCTATAAACAAGATAAATGAAATGCCATGGTTATATATATATATATATATATGTGTGTGTGTGTGTGTGTGTGTGGTTTAATTACTCGGATGGTACCCACATTGGTAGGAGTGTATCAATTTGGTACCCGCGGGATGCCACGTATCACTCTCTGGTTTTTTTTTTTTGTTATTTTTTTGCAAAATTTTTTTGTTACCATGTGTCAAGTTCCTGTTGTGACACGTGGTAATGTTAGTGCCACGTGGTAGGATAATGTCACGTGTAGCAAATGTCATTGTATTGATTTCAATTTAGTACCTGTATTTATCTTATTATTTCAATTTAGTCATCACTTTTGTGTCTTTGGTTCAATTTTGTCCCAATTTTTTATAATAATTGAAGTATATTTTTTAATTCATCTTTTTATAAGATTAAAACTAATTAAGTATTAATATTTTTACAAAATTAAGTACTTATATTTATATTAAAATTTAGTGGTCAAATAATACATTGACAAGATATGGGTTAATAATATACAATAACGTAGTTTTAATAAAAAAAATTAGTATAACATTTATACAAATAATAGATTTGGTCTTGAATTGGACATAAACAGTATTGTTTTACTTTGAAAAAAAAAGTGGATGATTATATTGTTCTATTAATATAACATTTTTTTACAACTAAATTTTATATAAATATCAGTACTTAATGTTGTAAAAATATTTATACTTAATTACTTTTAATCTTATAAAAAATGACTTAAAAAATGTTCTTCAATTATTAAAAAAAAATTGGGACAAAATTGAACCAAATGCACAAAAGTTGGAACTAAATTGAAATAATCAGGTATATATGGGTACTAAATTGAAATCAATATAATGACATTTGTCACACGTGACATTATCCTGTCATGTGGCAATGAGATTGCCACGTGTCACAACAGGGACTGCACACGTGGCAACAAAAAAATTTTGCAAAAAAAATTAAAAAAATTAAAAAAATCAGAGAGTGACACGTGGCGTGCCGTTAACGGCATTAATTATTTTTTTTTTCTAAAAGGGACATGATTGAGACACTTTTGAAAAAGTGGGATGCAATTGACACTTTTTTTTTCACGGGTACCAAATTAACACACTCTTACTAAAGTGGGTACCATCCGAGTAATTAAACCTATATATATATAATATTTAAAAAGTAAACAAAATCACTATAAAAATCTATATATTTTTTAAAAAATAAAAAAATAATTGTATAATAATATACAGTTTTCAAAATTATATAAATTTTATTAATAAAAATTATGTAATTATCCTTCATATTAGAAGTTTTTGTCAACTTGCTAGTAATTTATGGGCTGTCAAAGGTCAACTGAAACCACTAGTCAATAAAATGAAAAGACAAAGCAAAAGCAGTGCGGTGGTGGAGTTTCAACTATTATTTTCGGTATTCAATATCATCGACGCAAACTCTCATTCGTCAGACTTTCTATTTCTACTTTAGCGGCGATACAAACTATCATCGGTGACACTTTATCTAAGATCTCACATTGGACTGCAATAATTTTTTGTTTGAAAATATTGTTTATTATTAAATTTTAATAATATTTTAACAAATTTCTCTTATTAAGTGATATTTTTTAAATGATTTTTTATTTTTTATTTTTTTTATCATTTTTAATATTTTAAAATCAATTAAAAGATATGATGTTAAAAAAAATTAAAATTTAGTAGTTAAAATTATTATCGTGTTTTTGAAAATGAGTTAAAGTTTAAACCTCCAAGTGAAAAAAGATATCAAAATTTTAGTAGTTAAAAAGTATATTTTCTCTGGGAACTTTGAGTCCAGAATTTCAGTTATGTTTCAACCTCAAGTTTTTCGGTATGCATTATTTAAAATATTTTCAGTCTTGAAGTTTTCAAAATTTAAAACTCTTGTCATGATAATTTTATCTTTCAAAAGAAAGTACATTTAAATTACGTTTTATTTCTACCTTTAAAAGATAGATGGGTTTGGAATTTTTATTGTCTTTTCTATGTTATTTTTTTACGTGTCTTCAAAATATATTGATGATCATTAATTTTAAAATTTTAAAATATATTAAAATTATCTTTAAATTATCAAAATAATATATTTTTAATGCTCAACAAAGAACAGAGGATAACACAAAAAAAAAAACTCAACAAAGAAACTTGACTCAAGATAGATATTATGGACTTATACCATAACACTTAATGCAAAATTGTTATTTATTCATTTTTAACTATTTAGTCGTCCAATGAAAAAATGTGTTAAAAACTTATATTAATTAAAAATATAATCAATCAATTTATGTTATAGGTCGGAAGTTTTGTATGGACTAAAAATAAATTCAATTTACATAATATAAATAGATACAAATCTCACCTTATAAGTCAGTTTTGTAAGTTTAGAGAAGACTTAAAATTAACTCCTTAATATATATCAGAGTTGTGAGGTAAAATTTATTTTAGAGAGATTTGTTGTTTATTAGATCTATTATTTCACCGGGTAACATGTCGATATCAAACCATCATTCATTAATTTCTAATCTCACACTCAAAATATATATGTTTAGATGTAAGAAAATGTATTAAAAGTCTATAATATAATAGAGTTTAAATCAATTTACACTAATTTAAAACCTTATTATATAAATTTTTTTTATAAAGTTAAGTTAAAATTAAAAACTTAATATATAAACAAATTCGATAAGATTACATGAATAAGAATAATTATATAAATAAGAATAATTATAACTTTATGTATATATACAATTGTTGAGACGAATGATAGGAGGGTACATAGACAAATATCACAGATACATCTAGTGATGAGGAGCTGCGTCAACCTCAAAACATGGATTCTTCAGTTGCTCAGCTTGTTCAGTGTTGTCTCCTTATCCCATGGAAGACCAACTGCCCAGTTTCGAGTAAAAGCGGTTAATCTAGGCGGGTGGTTGGTGACTGAAGGTTGGATCAAACCTTCTCTCTTCGATGGCATTCCAAATAAAGACTTCTTGGTCTGTAAATACATAAACAGTTGTCACAACTATACCTCTCTTATTTCATGCAAAATCAATTCTCTCTCTCCATTTTTGTAGGATGGAACTGCTCTTCAGTTCAAGTCTGTGACAACAGGCAAATATCTTTGTGCAGAGTCCGGAGGAGGAACCATCATAGTTGCAAATCGCACTTCTGCTTCCGGTTGGGAAACATTTAGAGTGAGTGAGCATATTCATGTTGTTCTTCATTCATTAAATAATGATTATATTCATGTTACATTTTCATCATGATTTTGTATCGTGTTAATTACAGTTGTGGAGGCTAGACGAGAACACTTTCAGATTCAGGGTGTTCAACAAACAGTTTGTGGGGTTAGATGGGGTTAAAGTCGTTGCTGTTTCCAATATCTCCACTAATTCTTCCACGTTTAATGTTGTAAAGGAAAGTGCTAATTCGAATCGTGTTCGAATCAGAGCTTCCAACGGACACTTCCTGCAGGTGCTTTGTTTGTTTTTTCTACTTTTCTTTTGATGGAAGAAGATGAAATAGTAAGGAAATACCACCATGTAAAATAGTTATGAGCTCTTATTGGGTTTAAAAATTTATTAATCTCTTAATTTGTCCTCACATAAAAGCAACTATACAAGCAAGAATATTATTATGGTCCCACCTTTAATAGAAGTTGAAAGTGTGTTATGATGTAAAAATCGACAAATATGAGTTAAAATCCCACACATTAAATAAAAATAAATATTATATAAAAATAAAAACTTATAAATTTACTGTTTTAAGATATTAGATATATATGAGTTAATTTCATATCTCATTTATTATATCTTTCTGATGATTTTTCGATATCTAATACGATGTTGTTGTCGATAATAATGTGGTGGTTGCAGGCAAAGACAGAGGATGTGGTGAGTGCTGATGCATCAACGGTGAACAGTTGGGGAGATGATGATCCATCTGTTTTTGTAATGACAATTGCTGGAATGATGGAAGGGGACTTCCAACTCACAAATGGCTTTGGTCCCACTAAAGCTCCCCAAGTTATGAAGGTAAGGTTACAAAATATAAAGTCAAATAATTGAAAAACGGTGTCTTAGGTTCCAGGACTTATTCTAGCATGAGAAATGGGAGTATTTATCAATCTGGTCTAATTAATTAAAATTGAAATTTTACGTATTGACAAAATAAATATTTAAACACAAAATCATCTTACAATATTCAAATTATAAATTAATCATTAATGTTATTTATTTATATTAATATTAATAAAATTTTGAAAGTCATATAATTAATAAACTGTTGAAACAGATAAATTGGTTATTAATTTTATTTATTTATATTAATAATAATAATCACATTTTAAAAATACAATAGTTATTAAATTGTTGAAACAGATAAATTGGTTATTAATTTTATTTAATTATTATCACATTTTAAAAATAAAATAATTAATAAACTGTTGAAACATATAAGTTGGTTATTAATTTTATTTATTTATATTAATAATAATCACATTTTAAAAATAAAATAATTAATAAACTGTTCAAATTAATAATTGGGCCCATTAATATTATTTATTTATATTAATCGTAATTAAATTTCAAAAATTAAATAATTAGTAAATTGTTCAAATTGATAAATTAAATATTAACACTATTTATTTCTATTAATCATAGAAAATCGTATAATTATTAACATTATTTATTTCTATTAATCATATAAAATCGTATCATATTACCCACCTTCATTACTTTTTAAAAATGTGAGCCATTTCAACAATTTTATTTTCAAATTACACCAATATCTTAAAAACAGAAGAGTAATGGGTCAAAATAATAAACTTCCACTACATCCAATCAATGACTGTTTACCTTAACGTTTGATTTTCCTTTCACAAGTTTAGACATTAAAAGTCCTTCCCTTAACTAAAGTTTTTTGCAAAAATACATTCCAATTGCCTGTTACATTTATATTTTATACATTATTATTATTATTATTATTATTATTATTATTATTATTATTATTATTATTACATTTAAAGTTAAATATGTTTATAATTTTTAATTTTGACTTAATTAAATATTATAATTCGTCTTTGTCTAAAAATTTTTGTCTAAAACTTTTTACATTTTAATCCCAAATCTATAAAAATAAACAAATATAATTTTTTTAATTTAATTACGTTAAATTTTTTTAATGTCTCAAACACGTTTTTAATTGACATTGAAGTAAGAATCTATTACACAATATAAACAACTCAAACACCAGTACAAAATACATTTGACATAAACAAAATTGATGTAATTGAGTTAAAAGAACTAAATTTATTCATTTTTTTAAGTTTAGATATCAAAGTATATAAAATTTTCTTACAAAAACGAATTCTAATTTTATATAAAAATTTATTACTTAAAATTATATTTAACCCTTCTTACTATTACTATATTAACATTTTCATATGTTTCTTACATTTATGCACGCATCAAGAATGGTCCAATTGAAAACCTTTTCTCATTCAAGAATGATGGCTGACTCCAGTCGCAAAGTTCTATACAACTGTCATCCATTACTAATTATTGATCGTTGATTTAGAGTTGAAAATGTCACTTTCGCAAGTTGTTGGTGAATAGTTGACGGTGTGTGATTCCACAGGAACATTGGAACACTTTTATTGTGGAAGATGATTTCAGATTCATAAGCAGTAATTTACTTACTGCTGTTAGAATTCCAGTTGGTTGGTGGATAGCAAGTGATCCAAACCCACCACCACCATATGTTGGAGGTTCCTTGCAAGCACTAGACAATGCCTTTTTGTGGTCAGAGTAAGTCCACAAACTAAATCAACTTTCTTCTTATATCACTATAGTCGATGATAACTATATGCAAACAATAATATTGACCTACCTGCAGGAAGTTTGGATTGAAAATCATCCTTGATCTTCATGCTGTACCCGGTTCCCAAAATGGTTTTGAGCACAGTGGTTCAAGAGATGGTTCACAAGAATGGGGAAAAAGTGATGAAACAATTCAACAAACAGTTGGTGTGATAGAGTTTCTCACCGCAAGGTTATCAATTTTGTGTTCTGATTGTGACATTCTACTTCCAATTTTGCAAGCAAGAAGTGTAGTGAGATCCATAATATATATTGGTTGAATTTCAGGTATGCAAAAAGCCCAAGCCTTTATGCAGTTGAGCTAATAAATGAGCCTTTGTCACCTGGTGTGACACTAGAGACCTTGAACAAGTACTATAAGGCTGGTTATGAAGCAGTGCGCAAGCACTCTTCCACAGCTTATGTTGTGTTATCAAATAGGCTTGGACCTGCAGATCCCACAGAACTCTTCCCTCTTGCAAAAGGTTTTGAGCTATCTGTGATTGATGTTCACTACTACAACCTCTTCCAAGATGTATTCGATGCCATGACTGTGCAACAGAACATTGATTTCATCTACAACAATCGCTCATCACAGCTCGCTACTGTTACAACCTCAAAAGGCCCTCTTACTTTTGTTGGTATGTATATTTACTCCTTCACCTTCTCTCATGTTTTCCCTACCCAACATCCTTCAAATTATTTTGATATCGGTACATTAAAAAAGTTTTTAATATATTTTAAAACATCAGATATTTTACTAAATATTATTATGTTATGAAGGTGAATGGGTTGCGGAATGGAAAGTCAAAGGAGCTGCAGAAGAAGATTATCAAAGATTCGGCAGAGCTCAATTAGATGTTTATGGGCGTCTAGCCACATTTGGGTGGGCCTATTGGGGTTTCAAAAATGTTAACAACCACTGGAGTTTAGAGTGGATGATCAAGAACGGTTATATCAAACTATAAAAACTAAATACAAGTGATCAAACAATTTCACTTCAAATATGAAATAAATATATTAAAAATAGGACTTTTAGGGCTCACAATTAGTTGGTCTCACTTTCCAATATCAATTTTTGAAAAATACCATCATTTTCTTTAGATTACGTGTTTTAAATAATTATTATTATTATTATTATTATTAATCACTAGTGTAAAATTATTTTTAATAACGACTTTTTATACGGATTATAATCCATCAAGTATAATAAATAATTGATGTGGTGACATAATTATAAATATTATAAGATTTTCTATAATGACTAGAGCTAGAAGTATTATAGAAAATGGATTTAATGATATTTTGGTAATAAAATATAAGAATTTCTATATCGGTTGTAAATAGAATCGGTATAACAATTTTGGACGCGGACAATTTTGTGATAAATTACAAGATTTTTTTATACTAGTTAGACCTAAAACTAGTATAGAAATGCAAATGTTTGGTATGAAAAAAAGTTATTAGAGGTGGTGGCTTTGGTTCTGTCAAGCAGAGGTGTAATAGGTGTGAAAATGGGACGACGAACGTGAGTGAAGGAGGTGGAACAAGATGAAGGAAAATGGAAGAGATTTGTAATTTTCTTTTGTACCGATTGTTGACTTAAATGAAATAAAAAATAACACTTTCTATACTAGTTCTAGAATCGGTATAGAAAGTGAAAACTTTTTATGTCACATGTATCTATATTGGTTATGAAACCGATATAGATTACTTTTTTAACCGATATAAAAAGGTTTTTATGCGGATGAAACCATCTTACAAACAATTTAGGCTTAAATATCTTTTTGGTCCCAATTTTCGTGAGTTTTGCTTTGTTTGATCATCATTTTTTTGAAATGTTCTAAATGGTCCTCATTTTTGTAATTTGTGGTCAATTTAGTCTTTTTTGCAAACGTCGTTTAAATCATTAACAGAGGATGGACAATAACTGCCACATGTCACTCTGTGGTTTTTTAAATTTATTTTTATTTTTATTTTTTTTTAAATTGTTTTTAATTTTAAAAATGTTGTCCACGTGTCAAGTCAGCATTGTAACATGTGGCAGTATCTCGTGGCTTATATTCAATTTGGTCCCAATTTTCGTTAATTTTGTTCAATTTAATCCCAATTTTCGTTAATTTTGTTCAAATTAGTCTCAATTTTGCTCCTATCCAAATTGACCCAATTTAATTTCTATATAAATGTTGTACCGAATCATTCAAAAAATAATGAAGAATTTTTCTTCTAATTTTAAAAACAATGAAGAATTTTTCCTCTAATTTTAAACTAACTTTAACCCTATTTTTTTCATGTACCAAAAATCAAACATATATAATAATTTCCCTCCAAAAATATAGTTAGGTTTGGTATAAAAATAATGAAAGAAATATTTAAAATAAATGTGAATTTTAATAAAAATAAAATTTTCAATTTAACATTTATATAAAAAATAAATTTGGTCATTTTGGATAGAGACAAAATTGGGATTGAATTGAACAATATTAACAAAAATTAGGACTAAATTAAACAAAATTAATAAAAATTGGGACCAAATTGAATATAAGCCACAAGATACTGCCACATGTCACAATGCTGACTTGACACGTGGACAACATTTTTAAAATTAAAAAAATAAAAAAAAATCACCGAGTGACACATGACAGTTACTGGTCACCCTTCGTTAATGATTTAAACGGCGACATATGCAAAAAGAACCAAATTAACCACAAATTACAAAAATGAAGACCATTTAAAATATTTCGAAAAAATGAAGACCAAACGAAACAAAACTCACAAAAATTAAGACCAAAAAGGTATTTAAGCCAACAATTTAAAATGTATTTGTTTGTTACAACTTTTCTTTATAAAGATAAATAATTATTGTTTTTAAATTTTTCGTATGTTTAATGTTATTTTTTTTAAGTTAGATATTAGTTACACCTACTATACTTTTCTCTCCAATAAATACTTATTTTAAGAGAGTTGAATCTATTACCACCTAAACTAATGACTTATAAGTAATTTTTCATGTATTTATAAGCTTTTTCAAAAGGCTTAAACAATACTTTAGTTCTTGTTTTCGTTCGGTTTTTTCAATGTGGTCCTACTGTTGATTTTTTTTTTTCAATTTGGTCCTAATATTGGTAAATTTTTTTCAATTTGGTCCTTTTCGCTAACACCGCTAAAATAGTTAACGGATGTGAACAGTAACCGCCACGTGTCATTTTGTGATTTTTTTTATATATTTTTTTAATTTTTTTAATTTTTTTTTAATTTCTTTTTAAATTTTTTTAATTTTTTTATTTTAAAAAAATGTACAAGTGCAAGCCCATATCACGTCATATGTCATTTTTGTGATTTTTTAATTTTTTTAAATTTAATTTTTTTAATTTAAAAAAAAATCCACGTGTCAAGCTAATATCATGCCACGTGTCAGAGTCAATTTTTTATATGCAATTTGGTCCCAATATTCGTTAATTATTTTCAATTTGGTCCTAATTTTTTTTTTAAATTTAACATTTTTGTTCCTCTCCAAATTGAGACAAAATTTAATTTGTATATATTAAAATGCATATTTTTGTTAAATATTTTTAATTTAGAATTAGAGTTAGTTTAAAATTAAAACGAAAAAAAGCAATAACACCACTAGGACCAAATTGAAAACAAATAACGAATATTAGGACCAAATTGAATATAAAAATCTAATTTTGACATGTGTCATGATATTAGCTTGACACGTGGATTTTTTTGTTTAAAAAAAATTAAAAAAAGATTAAAAAAATTAAAAAATCACAAAAATGACATGTGACATGATATAGGCTTGACACGTGTACATTTTTTATAAAATTAAAAAAATTAAAAAAATTAAAAAAATTAAAAAAAATTAAAAAAATTAAAAAAAATTAAAAAATTAAAAAAAAAATCACAAAATGACACGTGACAGTTACTAAGGACCAAATTGAAAAAAATTATCAATATTAGGACCACATTAAAAAAACCGAACGAAAACTAGGACCAAACTACTATTTAAGCCTTTTCAAAATAAATGAAAGTAGAATTATATATGATCAAGATAGAAAGCTATTTAAAATAATTTCTCCTCAAAGTTGCATTTCAAAAAATAATCATTTTGCAAAGAAAACTTGTAACACCCAAATTTAGTAAGATTAACCTTACTAATTTAAAGCATTACATGATTGATAAAAAGCATAAACCAACATATATAAGTGTATAAAAATGTATTTAGAATTCTCCATGAGAAAAACTTAACTTAAACTTCAAAGAGATAAATAATTTTTCATCAACTAGAAAAAATTATATAATACAAAAATTATATGCATAAGCATCATCTATACTCATCCTGACTATGAAGTAGTCTCATTACTTTTCTACCCTCCTACTTGCACTATCCTTCACTCACGTATAGTATGTAAATAAACCACAACCAAATATAAAATTAAGGTAAACTACTATATTTAAAGGAAAAGACTTATTAATAGTTCAAAATGATTATTCCAAGCAACAACTCACAAAAACTAACTTCATTAAATCATACACCATTATTGGATAAACCGCAACATCTACCTCTCGAGGATTTATGTGTATTGAAGCATAACTGAGAGATTATGTATCATTATCTAAATTTCATAATTTAGTACGAATTTAAACATAAATTTAAATAAAAATATTAGTTTAAAATATTAATTCATTAGAGATAAAATGTGTTTTGCGTCCATCTAATAAAACTTTAAATATATTAAATATTTCTTCAAAAATTGTACTGTTTTTTATTTGAAAATTGAAACATATTTTAGATTTTTTGTTTTCAATTCTTTTAAATTTTATTTAAACAAAAAAAAATAGATACAATTTACAATTTTTTTTAATTTAGAATCGTAATTTTAAATGTTTTTAATTTATAAAAGAAGAAGTATAAAATAATTGCATAAAATAAAATAAATATATATACACATGGGCATTAAATTCTTCAAAACATAATTTAACACTTATTTCTACAATTACTTTATTTTTAAATTTCAAAGAGGTTTCAAGATCTCTCTACTTCACGAATTTATAATTTGTTTATGGATAACAAAACACTCTTCATGGCTCTATTCTAGGAATGATAATTGGATCTATTTAATGGAGGCGTGACAAGAATCATTTCATGATTAAATTTTCCCTTAAAATATATAAAACGCAGTTGAAGGATTTTTGTGATAATTTCATCATAAAGATCAGAGAATGAGGAAAGAAACAAACAAGAGAAAGATAATGTTTATGTATATTTCAATTTATTTTAATCTTAATAATATGTTAAGTTTGTAAACATATCACCGATGAAACTATAAAACTCAAAAGCTTCGCTTCATTTCTTAATATATTATATTATATAGCTATATCTATAAATAATACAAAAGCATTCACAAAAACAACAAATAAAACGGTGTCACAAGTACAAATTTGGAGAAGAAAATTCAATTTTAGCTCAATGAAAAAAATAGAAGAAAGCAACGCGACTTTTTGAAAGTTGAATATGTGGCTTCCTCCTCTACTCACATGTAGTTTCCTCCTCTCTCATTCCATTTGGGTGTCTCATCTCTCTTTGCTCTCATCTTCCACTCTTTCAACCAGGTCATCTCTCATTCTCTCATCTTGATGGTCTAATCTCTCATCTCTCATATCACATTCTCTCATATCTCTCCTCTACTCACGCGTGGCGGGTTGAGGATGATAGCTCGACCCGTTAATAGGCGGGCTGGCAGGCTGGCTCGCTGACCCGCAACTTTTTTCCCAACCTTTTTTGTAAAATGCAGCTGGATATGGGACTTGTGTTTGCACAATTATAACAAATGAATTAATGAATATAAAGCACAAAACTAGAATATAATTTTTGGATAAAATTGCAACAAATAACACCAAATATTCACACATGTAGTGGCTGAAAATTAATGACAAGATTACACAATAATCTTAACAACATAATAAAACCTGAAATTTCAGTAGTTACATTTAACCATCACAACAGTAGTATTGATCATGACAACACTAAACAAAAAGTTCAATTCTTGCATCCAACAAAAACCAAAAAGATAGACGGGGAAGCCAACGACAATTGTTACAAGATAGATGTTGCAATTTCAATCAACATAAAGAAAGTCATGGGCCAAATTAAACCCTCAAAATAAGACATGAAACCAACAAACAAGTGCAAACAACTCCATTGTACAGTAGTGGTAAATAAATCATTCATCATGTTGTCTCATGTCAACATTATTAGAAGCACTAATAGAAGAAGTCCCTTCCAACCATCTTTGTAAGCTACCTTTTCATCTATTAGAATGACATGAATATGAAACAAAAAGTTAAAATATAAAACTTGAGTTCCAAAAAATAGAAAGAAATAATTGGATATAAATTAGACAAATTACCATCACAAAAGTCATGTATATAACTTGAAGTATAGATACGTGTTTCAACACTTTCAGGCAAAAGTCGATTTCTATACTTATTTATAATTCTTGACCCAATGTTGAATGAAGATTCAAATGCAATTGTGGATACTGTAACATCCCTAAGGAATATTACTTATATTAATTAAATAAAATTCGAATCACAATAAATACTGCATTGAACATCAACTATTTCCCAAAAACGCGGGAAAATTTAAAAAAGAACATAACTGATACCATACATAATCCGAATGTACCATATCGTTATATACAAAGGATATTAAAATTCAACATAAAAATATTTACATCAAAATCAAAACAATAGAGTTTCTCTCAAAATCCCAAGTAGCCCATGCTCTCTGTCTCTAAGCATCTCCTGGCTCACCTGTCAAATCATCTGCTCCCAGATAACACAGTATCTGATCATCGCCATACACACACAGATAGGGTGAGCTATGCACAATAAAAATATAAACAGATATATGAAATAAACATGTTTCCCACCCAAAATAACATAACTACAAATCTCGTACTTTTAAAATCACCCAACTATGACCTCATAGTCCTTCATGAGTCATATGCATGAACTAGGTCTTGGGACTTCCATGTGCTCCCACGAAACTAACTCATTCGTGGTCCAACCCTATGAGCCTATCCCGCTCATAATCCTACCCTACAGACTCCTCACATGTAGTAAAACATCCAAGTCTCATACTTGGACCCTGGCACGCACACAATCACCATACTATGGACTCCTCACCCAATAGTAGCCGACGGGAACATCACAGTTCCTTGCCCATCGTGCGCCCGACACATGCAATCACCATACTAAGGACTCCTCGCCCATTAGTAGCCGATGGGAACTCAACCAGTTCCATGCCCATCATGTGTCCACCATCAAGCACATCCCAGACCCCTATTTGACTTAGTCCTTCAAGCCAACACCACAAACACATGTACATAATTCTTATACTTTAGGAAATAACAAGTAATAGTACAAACAACACATATAGACATGACTCTTCGCCATTCTCGCTTAAGCTATGCTTGTTCGCCCAAGCTAGTACGTCGGTCTCACTTAGGCTACACTATCTCGCCTAAGCGAGCATGCAACAGTGGATGTACCAATTCATCTCGCTTAGGCAAGCTCTTCTCGCCTGAGCGAGACCTTCAGTCGCTCAACACACAAAGCTCCTCGCTTGAACGAAGATTCCACACAAAAACACCAAGTTTTATCGCGACCTCGCTTAGGCGAGCCATTCTCGCCTAAGCTAGACTAGGTGTTGCTCAACACTGAACTAGGTCGCCTGAGCAAGCAGCGCGAACCAAAACCAGAAACTAGGTTCTGCAACTCTCGCTTAAACGAGATAGACCCGCTTGGGCGAGACTTGCAGAGCTCCCTCTCTGTCACGCACACGATTCATCCAAACCACTGCCAAACCAAACCAAACCAAAATCATACCGCAATAGCACTCCATCGTTATCAACAAAACAACACACTTATGCATCTTTCAAGTATAAGCACACATTCCTCTCTTTTATAATTCATATATACTTACCTCTTAAATCAATTCCATTACTTTTAAAGTATGATTATCATGTTCCCATACTTTCC
>Ga0214542_1002026_pt1 | contig 42061 bp, 32 predicted proteins | sample CNSS1metaG_FD_160096 | JGI IMG/M metagenome (GOLD analysis project Ga0214542, IMG submission 160096) | Root nodule microbial communities from cowpea collected in UCLA plant growth center, Los Angeles, California, USA - CNSS1 | ecosystem: Host-associated > Plants > Roots > Nodule | place: USA... | reverse complement strand
AAAAACAACTTTTTTTAAAAAAAAAAAAAAAAAAAAAAAAAAAAAAAAACAGTAGAAGAAAGAAAAAGATACAATCAAGAAATGAATAAAAAAGGATAATGCAGGTCTTCAAGGGTCTATCCACCCAATCACCAAATCCCTTCACCCTTCTCTCTATCGACTTATCAAACCATTATGCTCCACTCATGTATGAAACTACAAATATTCTCCAAAATTCCAGTCTTACCCACCTTACCAATGTGAGAGATTGTGTTTCTTTTGTTCATCCTTTTCTTGCATACTATAGTATTAGGAGGTTTATAAAGAAAAAATTATGAAAACTATTATCACAAAAAAAGATTGCAAATTTTACAAACAATAAAAGTTTTTTATTTAACTTTTGGAGCATAACAACCTCACAAACAGGCTTCATATCAAGAAGACATCTAATTCAAGTATATTTCTACTGTGAGGAATATGTAGCAAGTTTCATGGTGGTGCCATATTGCTTTAACCAATTTTGAATTCATACTCCATATCATGGATCCTACCTCATTTGATGCAATGGCTAGCTGAGGCCTATACGGAATTACTTTTGAATGTATCAAGTTATCTGCTATGTTGTACTGATCCACAAGTTTACCCCTTAGTATGATTTTGAAGTTGGAGAATTTTCTGAGGTACAACATGGAAACATATGCCTGAAACATTTGAAGTGTCAATCAGAATACACAACAAAAAAAGGAAAGCAACACCAATAAATACAACTGAAGTCTCAAGTATTACCCGTAAAGAATAACGAAGGCGGTAAGAAATATGAGACTGAAGCAGAACAGTTTTTTTGTTCAATTTTTTCTCAGCCCCATGGCTGGCCTCATCTCTCAGCATAATATCCTATGCAAAAGATCAAAGATGATTATAACTGCTATCAAAATGATCAACGATGTCAAGTAATTGAAAAGTTATAGAAACAGCGTCTAGCAAGATACACCATAAAAGATATGTCAGTAGCACAAATTATTTCAACAGCAAGACTTGTGATTGCACAAGAAAAATTGGCCAAATATGGTAGTTGGTAATTCGTACCACCAATTTGTAACAATTAACATAGGGAATTAAGTTGTAGCAGAAAATGTTCAAGATAGGGAACAAAAAAAATCATTACTTCATAAAATAATCAAGTTGTTAAGATCAATTGGCCAAATATGGTAGTTGGTAATTCGTACCACCAATTTGTAAGAATTGACATAGGGAATTAACTTGTAGCAGAAAATGTTGAAGATAGGGAACAAAAAAGATCATTACTTCATAATATAATCAAGTTGTTAAGATCAGACGATCTATTGAACCCCATATGACAATTATATAGTAATATGAAATCATTACATACGATTTTTCTAACATGTGTGTTATTTCAATTGAAGGTCTTTTAACAAGTATGTTTTTCTCACATATTAGACGAACTATAGGACCTTGTCTAACACTATAACAGATGACATCTGACTTATCAAATTAAGATCTAATAAAATCAATCACGTTGTAATGATAAATGCTTTATAGACTAAGTTAAAATTAATCTCAAACGGCTAGTTTATCCAGGATTAAATTGGTATTAGAAATCCAATGTCTCTATTATCAAACTCTTTAGGAAACAAATAATCTTATGCGTTCATGTTTAACTATGATTAATTACGCTTAATTCTTATAGTTGCATATATTGTTTGAATTGTTTTCTTTAGCAAATCCAAAAATATGAACGTTGAGGAGATCAAATTAAATCTTTTCAAAGCAAGCATTCATTATCATAAAGATGGAAGATACAACTTGAATTCCCTACACAAAGACATTGCAAGATCCAAGTCTACCTTATATAGAAGCAACCGCCAACTTTTTAGAAGCTGAACAAAGATAACAAGTTGAAATTACATAAGAAATACATCTTTCTAGATCCTGTATATATTGTGTTCTTTGTTTGTTGGGTTGTGAAAAAAAAGTTGTAAATCCTTCCAGAATCTTGTAAATCATGTATACATTGTGTTTTTCTTGCTTTCAATTACAGACACAAAAGGAGCATAATTTGATGGAAGTCCTTCCAGAATAGCATCTAGAGTTCTTCATGTCGAACAGGAACTCCACCTCCAACAAGTCATCAACATAATTTTTTATTTTCAGTAAGTAGACTTCAATGGATTTGGAATCAAGTTTGACAACTCGCATAGCAGCATAGCAGTACGAAGCTGTCTAGCACGAGACTCAGTTTGAAGACTAAATGGATCTTCTCCCAAACTTCATAGGAACGAGTACAGCCAAGAACATGAGATTAAACCGATTTGGATTAGATTGAAGCCATACTAGCAAAGTTTGATCTTGAACCTCTCGGGCCTCAGTCAGGATTAACGATGACATTAGCACGTCAAGTTCATTAAAATATCTAGGTGGAACCACTGGATTAACAACAAAGTGTTGCAACTTATGCAACTTAACTACTGGTCCAATGTATTGGCACCAATGTAGGTTGTTAGAGTCACCCAATTTTTCAACAATGGATGTAGGAAATGAATTAGAAGATAGTGAGTCCCAGCAAAAAAACAGCTAAGCGAAGAAGCAAAACGCTGAAGTGAAAAAGAACTAGCCAAAATGACCATGTACAACAAAAGTAAGACTCGATTAAGCATTACGAACTTCGTAAAGTACAAGCACACAACAAACCGCGACTACAAGCACAATTGAGCATAGAAAAATAAGCTGAACGACTAGCAATTCACCAATTAAAAAGAAGAGGAAGGTTGACAAACCAGATCTGAGACAAATCACCAATTAAACCTTGAATTAACTGAGAATGAAGACAATTAACCAATTAAAATCTTCAATTAATAGAGTTGGACCCATCGCAGATCAAAACTGGAACAATTGACCGATTGTAAACTGAATTGAGAACGAAGCACAAGGCAAACGCACAATCTGAGAACAGTGGTGAATTGGAAAATTGCATCGATTCTCCAGTGAAAAACTTGAAGAAGCTAGATCGGTGGAAAAAAAAAATGCACTAGATACCATCTTAAATAACGTGAACAAAGAGAGAAAATGAACAATTAACTGTTTTTATTATCATCACACTCTTTGAATCGTATGTACATTGTCTATTTATAGAAGTAGTTTTCTGTTAAGTGTATCAGAAAGTGGCAGTTGTACATAAAAAGAAAGAGTTGTACAAGAATAAGAAACCTATAGTTGTACAATGCAAAGAAAAACTATACAAGTAAACTATAGTCAACTATAGTATACTAACACCTTCAATGCGCGTCTAAACAATTGAGCCTGTTGAGAATAAAGAAAATAGGGTTTGAGATTAATCTCCCTTGTATATACACCATACATAGGGTAATCTATTTATAATAGAGGTACAATTAAAAAGAGTAACTGAAAATAAATAGAATAAATAGAAGACATTGTTTGATATTGTGATTAATAATATCTTAATAAAATCAAATCAATATCTAAACAATATCTAACACTCCCCCTCAAGCTGGAGCGTACAAATCATATGTGTCAAGCTTGTTACAAATATAATCAATTCTCGGCCCCCGTAAAGACTTAGTAAAAATATTTACTAATTGATCACTTGAGTTAACAAACTCGGTCTTGATGTCTCCAGACATGATCTTTTCCCGAATGAAATGACAATCAATCTCAATGTGTTTGGTCCTCTCATGAAAGACAGGATTAGAGCTAATATGAAGAGCAATCTGATTGTCACACACAAGTATCATTTGAGTAACATCTCCAAATTGTAACTCTCTAAGCAATTGCTTGAGTCAAACAAGTTCACAGGCACCTGAGGCCATAGCTCTATATTTTGCTTCTCACTGGATCTTACTACAACACTCTGTTTCTTACTTTTCCACGAGATCAAGTTACTACCAATGGAGACACAATTACCCTAATGTAGATCTTCTATCAGAAGGAGATCCTGCCCAATCGGCATCGGAATAGTAGACAACTCTTGTATGGTTATTAGAACTATATAACAATCTTTTTCCAGGGGATCTTTTAATATACTTCAAGATACGAATGACTGCATTCCAATGATCTTCAAATGGGGAATTAAGAAATTGGCTTACCAAACTGACTGCAAAGGAAATGTCAGGACGAGTAACGGTAAGATAATTCAATTTCCCAACCAATCTTCTATACTGCTCAGGATCATATATAGGCTCCCCCTGATTTGGTAGAAGTTCAGTATTGGGATCCATGGATGTATCAACAGACTTTGAACTCACCAACCCAGTTTCCTCCATCATATCCATGGCATACTTTTTCTGAGATATAACAATACCATCATTGGACTGTGTCACCTCAATACTCAATAAATATTTGAGTTTGCAAAGATCTTTGGTTTGAAAATGGTGACAGAGATGTTGTTTCAATTGAGAGATGCCATGGTTGTTACTCCATGTGAGAACGATGTCATCAACATATACTATCAAGTAAACACATCCAGCACTCGAGTGTTGATAAAAGACAGAATGATCTGCTTCACACAGAGTCATACTAAATTGCTGAACAACATTGTTAAACTTTCCGAACCAGGCCTTAAGAGATTGTTTTAGGCCATATAGAGATTTGCGAAGACGACATACCATCCCAAAAGACTCCCCCTAAGCAACAAACCCAGGAGGTTGCTCCATATAGATTTCTTCTTGCAAATCACCATTGAGGAAAGCATTTTTAACATCCAGTTGATAAAGAGGTCATTGTTGAAGAGCAGCCATGGTAATAAATAAACGAACAAAAGCCATTTTTGCCTCGGGGGAAAAGGTATCTCCATAATCCAACCCAAGAATTTGAGTATAATCTTTGGCCACAAGACGAGCTTTGAGGTGATCAATAGTACCACCAGGTCCAACTTTGATTGCAAACACCCACCTACAACGAACAACAGATTACTCAGGGACCCGTTCCCAAGTTCCACTGTTATGAAGAGCACTTAGTTCATCTGTCATGGCCTGACGCCAACCAAAATGGGTTAAAGCTTCACGAACAGTTTTTAGAAGGGTCACAAAAGAAAAAGAGGAAAGACATGTATAAAAGGTAATGACAATCGATGATAACTCAAAGCAATATAATGGAGAGAGGGATTATGGATAGAACGCATACCTTTTCGGAGGGCAATGGGAAGGTCAAACTCAGATGTCAGAGCCGGAGGAAACAGAGTAGTTGGCACTTGAGTGGAGTCACATGGTGGTGGTTGTGACGGGTTTCGGGAACTATAAACCTGAAGAGGTGGTGGAGGATAAGCTGACTATGGAGCAGGAACCGATGGTAAAGAAGACACAGTAAGAGGGTCACAAACAATAGGAACATTAAAGATACTAGGAGAGTTGTCAGGATTGTATGGAGTTAGAGGTGAAGATTAACTTTTAAAATAAAGGGAGAACTCATCAAAGGTGACATCTGCAGACTCAAAATAAAGGTTAAGAATAGGAGAAAAACATTTGTATCTGTGATCTTGTAAACCCTAAGAAAACACACTTATGTGATCTAGGAGAAAACTTGTCAAGACTAGGACTGAAATTATGAACAAAACATATAGACCCGAAAACTCTTAGAGGTAAGGGATGAAGATGTTCATGAGGAAATAAAATGAAATGAGGTGTGTTATTCTTTAAAACCAAAGAAGGCATGCGACTAATGAGATAACAGGCAGTAAGAATAGCATCACCTCAAAAATGTTCGAGAACCTCTCCATGAAATAAAAGAGTGCGAGTTGTTTCAATAAAATGTCTATTTTTACGTTCAGCTACACCATTTTGTTGAGGGATATAAACACAAAAAGTTTGATGCAGAATACCGTGAGAAGCCATAAATTGTTTAAAAGAATGAGAAAGATATTCATGACCATTATCACTACGCAAAACTCTAATAGAAACACCAAACTGAGTTTTAATTTCATTAAAAAAATATTGAAAGATATGAAATAATTCCGAACAATGTTTCATTAAAAATAACCAAGTAGATCTTGAATAATCATCAATGAAAGTAACAAAGTATTGAAAACCTAAAGTAGACTTAACGCGGCTAGGACCCCAAATGTCAAAGTGAACCAAGGCAAAAGGGGACAAAGCATCATGTGTGACACTACGAGGAAAGGAATTACAACTATGCTTGCCTAATTGACACGACTCACACCCAAACGAGATAACTTGGACAAGGCAGGGACAAACTGCGGTAACGTAGCAAGGCTTGGATGACCTAACTGAGCATGAAGAGAGGGAGACTCCATAAGTGCACCGTGTGTAGAGGGACGAAGATAATAAAGACCATGAGACTCACATCCTGTGCCAATCACCTATTTCAAACTCCGGTCCTGTAAACACACAGAATTGTTCATAAAAGAAACAACACAATCAAGAGAGAGTTAGACGACTTATGGACAACAGGTTAAAAGGAGACCCAAGGACACAAAGAACATTATCAATAGTTTAACAGTGCCAACACCATGAGATAAGACTCTAGAACCATCAGTCAGTGTAACAGAAGGTAAAGGATTAGGAGGATAAAGAAGAGAACAAAGATTTGTTACCAGTAATATGATCAGTGGCTCCTGAATCAAAAACCCAAGAATCAAAAGAAGAAGATCGAGTCAGACCAACAAAAGATGTACATGTGTGAGCGACAAATGCAGTGGAATTAGAAGACTGTTGATCCTTATACCATTTGAGAAATTTGTTGAATATAGCAGATGTATCGGATGAAACAAAAGGCGGATCTCAGTAGACGAAGGTGGGGAAAGGTTGGTCTGAACAGCTACAGCAAAGCAAGGAGGACGACCATACAATGCATAACACCCGTCAATCTTGTGACCTGGCTTGCCACAATGTTCACACTCTTGTAATGCATAACACTTGTCAATCTTGTGAACGAGCTTGCCACAATGTTCACACTTAGGACGCCCTTTTCCCTGTTTGCGAAGGCGAGTCCGGTCATCATAGTGAGGTGCCAACGCAGGGTCGAGGAAGGAGACAATAACTTATTGAAGGGTCGAGGAAGGAGACAATAACTTATTGAACTCATGAAAAAGAGCATGAATTTTTCCCATATAATCAATCATAGAGTCTTGATGTTTAGAGGAAATAAGATCTGCAAATTTAGAACAAACACCATAGAGACGTTGAGTATCATTGGTGTATAATAACTTGGCATGCTCCCATATTTGAGCACATGTTTTGTAGGAACGAAAAAGTTGCTTTAACGAAGGATCAAGAGTACCCTTGAGAACCACACATAATTGAGCATCAATGGTTTCCCAACAATCGTCCTTAGTAGGAGTGAGAGTAGCTGCTTTTGAGGCAAGATGATCAAGATACCTCTGACTCTTAAGTCATAATCGGACGTCTGATGACCATGTGGCATAATTAGGGCCAATTAACTTCTCAATGGATAAGTGTACATTTAGTGTAGATGGACGAGTCAAACACACCAGAAGAAATTTCAGAACTGAAAGAGGCAGCGGAAGATGCCATGGAGGAAGGGAAGAGAGAGAAAAAAACCCTAAAATACCAAAGAGGTCCGATTGAATCAACAACACCAGATCCAGAAAGAGCAGAATGAGACAATTCCGGCATAGTGATTGTTGCCGGAGACAGTGGATGTCGCGCTGCCACGTGCGGCGGCAAAACGAGAGGAGAGGCGACGTCAAACAGCACGTGAGGGAGCGTCGCTACTCTGATGGCGACGATTTTGGCGGCGTTGAGGTCGCTTGGCCAGGGCAATCAGAACCGTGTGGCCGCCGGTCGGAACTGACACTCCGGCGACAGCGGCGATGATGATGGTGGCAGCGATTGCAGCGACAGGGGCGACGAAAAAAAAATGCCAAAAGAATACCTTAAGCTCGGATACCATGTTAGAAGTGGGCTTTAAGCCTAACTCAACCCCACAAAACCAGCTTGTAAGGTGAGGTTTGCATCTCATTTATATATTATGAAATTGCCTTATCTTTAGTCAATGTGGAACTTCCAACACACCCCCTCACGCCGAGGTATATACATCTCGTGTGTGGGACTAGGAATCAATGGGTGGTCTGTTAGCAGCCCGATAGCGGGTGGAACAGAATGTCAAAGAAATCTCGCTAGAATGGGCTTTTATTTAAAGATACCATGTTGAGAATAAAGAAAATAGGGTTTGAGATTAATCTCCCTTGTGTATAAACCACACATAAGGTAATCTATTTATAATAGAGAGAGGTACAATTAAAAAGAGTAACTAAAAATAAATAAAGTAAATAGAAGATATTGTTTGATATTATGATTAACAATATCTAACAATATCTTAATAATATCAAACAATATCTAACATAGCCCATAGGAGATAATTTCAATCGTTAAGACAACTACCGTCTGGCAAACATGGAAGATCAACATTACCTAGTGAAGAGACCATGCCAAAACAAGAGATTCCTAAGGCTTTAAAAAATAGTGATAAGTCAAAAAATGGAACAATGTTGCGAGTAGTGGTATTTCAATGGAGACATGCGACCCAAGGCAAAAGGACAACACAGGAAGGTCTAGAACATCCACCTTAGGTCTACTTCAGGGAAGCAAGACACAAAATTGATGACTGCTCTGAAGGTGAGATAATTCCAAGAGTTAGACGATTAGAGGACAACAAATTTGCTAACATGATCACATTAAGACTGGAGGCTTTGAAGACAACAGTGGCGATGAGGGCAACAACAATGAAAATGACAATGCCATAGATGGTGGCCATGAAACACCAATTGGGTGCACTTCATGCAAACCTAATAAACAAAGGTAATTGGTGCACTTTAGGCAACCCAAAGAATAACGGAATCCACAACTAAGACATCAATGAAAAAAATGAGAAAGCAAACCTTTCTGAAGATCGAGAGCTCTAATACCAAGTTTAAAAAAGATTAAACTATATGTGAGAAAAAGATTTTATTGAATTTATTTAATGAAATAGTACATAAACATCCATATATAGAGAACTTTATCCCTAATGTAATGATTACAAAGAGATCTCTAATATCAGACAACAGCACACTTGTAATAATTACAATATCCTATTGTAGCTTATGAAAACATTTTCTCCTAACTCAATACAAGATTTAGGTCTAACTTAAACCTAAAAGATCTTACGAGATGAGGTTTGTCCCCACTTACATAGTACAATTTAACAATTTCTCAAGAAAACATGGAATCACAAATAATTTTCTAATTCATATTGTCACAACATAATGCTGTCAATATATGCCTTCATCACCTACTTTTATCTTGAAACACATTTGTCCTACTCAAACTTTGTAATTTCAACAAATACTCACCAACATATATCTGAATATGTCCTCTACCAATAAAGAATATCTCAAAATGCATTTCCAAAACGAACCTGCAAATGAATAAAGTTAATATAGCAGTGAAGAAATACAACATACCTCCATATCATCATCAAAAGTCAGTTCATATATCCCTTCATCATTCAACCACAAATTGTATATTAAAACTTTGGTTCCATGTGATCCTATATCATCAAACTGAAAAGTGTAAAACAAACTGGTCAATGAAAGGAGTCTACAATGCATCAACTTCTTAAAATGAAAGAAGAGTCTCCAATGGCTCTCTACAATACATTCAATTTATAATCACAACCATTAAAAGGAAGTTGTTTACATGCTAGTGTTTTGGATAGTAGCTAGAATTGATGTCAGCAAAATAGAAAATGTTAAGAAAGTATGTAGACATAGAAATGGTAAGGGTAAAATTAATCCTCTACTTAAATTGAGAAAACAAAATATCTGCTTTTAACCTTTAACTTCAACTTCTACAAACCTCAAGGGCATGCTCAAATACGAATTTCCCCAACTAACTAACACACTTAGTGCCAAATTTTAGAACGTATAACAAAGTTGCAAGTGGTTTCCGTAGAAATTTAAGTCTTGCAGCAATGTGGAATTTAAAATTGAATTTGCATAAACTTGGAACATAATTAATGAGATTTTGATGGCATGAAAATTTATTTGAGATGACATCAGACATTTCAGTTTATATTTGGTAAAAAGAATACAATGTATTAAGGGGATTCCCTGACAGCTAAGATGACAGATTGGGAAGCAGATATAAACTGTTTCTTTATTACAAAAAAAAATGTATAGAGACTGATCAACAAAAAGAGTGCAGAAATTCCCAAGATATTCAAGAGATTTAATACTCTCCCTAGCAACCATACTAACTCCTCTTCAACCCCTCTTCTTATTTTTACGCTCATGCCCTATTTTAGTAAACAAGTCTCTCAACTAACAGACCTATCAAAAGCTCTGTCATTCATGTTTTCTTTTTCTTAGCTGTTTTGTCTTTGACTATTCTTTCTCCAAATGACTTCGGACACTCCATTGTAATTTCTGCATCTTATGATGCTTTCTCATCAAAAGAAAAGTTGCACAGCAGTCATAATGTGTTCATAATATAGACAATGAATCTGGAAAAATTACCCAAGGATAAGCTATTTTCTACAGGCAAACAACAAAATATTACCCAAAATCAAAATAACTGTATACAAAAATATTTACTTATGATCATTTCCAAATAATATTTTTTTGTCAAGATACAATCAATTGCAATGAACCTGAAGCATGAGCTCCTCCTTTGATGTGAAAGGAGACCAATCAAGAATTGTTTTCAAGTTCGCTGTCCATTCATCCTGTGAGCTATATACAATTGGCTCAGGCCAATGGCCAGATGTGTCAAAATCTATCTGCAAGGAAAAGGAAACTAAATAAACGAAAGCAGAAAACATTTTATATTACGTATTTAAACATTAGAGGAAGGAAATATCACCATTGGAACAACTACATCATCTTGCCCAGTTCTCCGCAAAAAGGTATAGGATAGTAAACCCACACTTTGTGTTGCCCGGCTGAAAAATTAAAAGTTTTAGAAATTAAAAGAACAAAATCTTATCCAAGATTAAAAGTTACAAATGTAACTCCAGAAAATGAAGAACTGTGCATATGAAACCCAAAAGGACAAGGTCAGGATAGAAAATATAGTATCAACTCTGATGAACCAAAATGTTCATCAGGAAAGCGTATATGTGTAAAAGACATATTTGACACGAATACATTTAGATACATTTAACATGTGTCCGCAGAGTACTTAGAAGTCAGCACTGTCGCTCATTGGTGTAGAACTAATAATCCTGTTTTATGAGCATTGCCTTTTTGGGTTAAACCTTGATCTAATAGAAGACTTTATTACCCATGCTAAATAAGATAACATGTCCCAAGATCCCCACACTACCCCCTTATTCCTAAAATAGCCACAAATATAACATTCCACTAATATATATAGCAATCACAATTTTCTTAGTCATTTTTTTCCTTTTAGTCTCATTTAAATATGATCATTTTTATTTTTATATTATTCCAAACACAAAATATATCAACACCATGGTAAATGCAGAAAACTAGAACAGACATTTCTCCTGCATTGCTTCGAATATATCAACACCAGGCATTTCTCCTACATCACTTCAGGTATATCAACATCATCTACGACCAATAGCTATTCTAGTACACAAGATCCATCTTTGACAGATAATGATATGGTGGAGGTCATGCCGTAAACTTCCTCGAAGCCATCTCTTGTACCAAATTTTGTCCCATCTAAAAATGATTCGCCTATTGCTTTTCGAAAAGGTACATTCTATCCGTAATCCTTCTCCTCATTATACGAACAAATGTTATCATAGGCTTTCTCCAATACAATATACTTGTTTGTCCTTATTATCATCTACTCATGCTCTTAAGTCTCTTGGTGAAGTTTTATCACACTCAGAGTGTCTATAAGCAATATGTGTGCTCTTGAAAGTAGTGGTTCTTGGGAATTTGTTCCTCTTCCAATTGGCAAATCAATTGCTCAGTGTCAATGGTTGTATACTCTAAAAACAAGACATGATAGCAACATTGATTACTATAAAACTCAACCGGTTGCAAAGGCTGGACGCAAATCAAAGGCCAAGATTATAGTGACCCTTTCCTATTGCCAAAATGATATTTATTTGATTTTTCTTTTCCATTGTAATTATTCGACATTAGACTATGTTTCAAATTGAAATCAAAACCACATTTTCTACATGGTGACCTTGATGAAGAAATATACATGAAACAAACTCCTAAGTTTATTGCTCAGGCGGAGTCATCTAATAGGGGTATGTCACCTGCACAGGTCCCCATATAACCTCAAGCAATCACCCTATGCATGGGTGGTTTTGGACTATCATCCAACGGTTTGGAATGACCCTCAAAGAGATGTTGATCAGTCTTTGTCCTTTTATCATTCTCCCTGAGAATGTATCTAACTCAATGTATATGTGGACGTCACCTTATCAAAGGTAGTGATAAGGAAGGTATTATACAACTAAAACAATAGTTTGCTCAAAAGTTCCAAACAAAAGATCTTGGTCATATCTCAAAATATACTCCTAAAATTCTAAAATAAAAAGGATGATATATGTTAAGTTTGTAGGCACACCAATCGATCTAAGTGTCAAACGTATACCTGACCATGAAGAACCTTATTTTGATTACGGGAGATACACAGAAGGTTAGCTGGTAAGTTAAATTACCTCATTGTGACCAATACAGACATCACCTATGCAATGAGCAAGTCAATTTTTAAACTCTCCCTGTTCAGGCCATTGGGATGCAGTTCTATGAATCCTAGAATGTAAAGAAGGCTCTTGGAAAAGGCCTCACTTATGAAGATAAGGGAAATACTCAAATTGTAGGGTATTTCAATGCTGACTAGGTTGGGTCACCATAGACACTCCACTTCAAGGTATTGTGTTCTTGTTGGAGATAATTTAATATCATGGAGATGAAACTAACTATGATGGCAAGATCAAGTGCAGAAGCAAAATACAAGATCATGATATTAGTCACTTGTGAGCTCATATGGCTAAAGCAAATCCTCGAATAACTTATTTGAAGAAAGATCCCAAATGCACCTTGTATGTGACAACCAAACAGGCATTATACATTGTCTCTAATCCTGTCTTTCATAAGAGGACCAAACATTGAAACGCTAGACTTGTCAACTCTAATGAACAATTGACAAACTCACCAAATCTCTAAGAGGACCAAGGATCGATTAAATTTGCAACAAGCTAGGCATATATGACCTATATGCTCCAGGTTAAGGAGGAGTGTTAAAAGTATAGGAGGAGTTGATCCTATATCATAAAAAACATTAAGATTATGTGTGTATGTGTATATATATGTAATTTTTGGAAATACTTTTATTTACTTTTGTATCATATATTTACTTTTGTGTCATATCTTTGTGTTTAGAAGATATCAAATCTCCTTTATTTATTGTATTGATTTCTTTTTCTCAATATAAATAAAGCATCCATATTATCTCAAAAACACACGGTTTTGGATACTTTAACATACATAGAGGAAAATAAAGATGGAGTTACCATAGATTATCTCCATCTCCTCATTACGCTACATTGAGTTACCATAGATTATCTCCATCTTTTTATACCTACCTTTCATATATTTCTACTGTGTCAATTCCAAAATCCGTAGGTGATTTCTTAGCCCATCCTGGTTGATGTTAGGTCATGCTTGATGAAATCAATGCTATTCAAATGCTGATTGAGCAGAGTCACTTTCTGATAGAAGATCTACCTCCTAATATTGGAGGTAATTTGATTTCTTGGAAGAGCAAGAAACAAAAATGTTGTGGTAAGATCTAGTGCAGAAGTAAAATATAGAGTTATGATCTCGACCACGTGTGAACTTGGTTAACTTAAACAATTACTTATAGGGTTACAATTTTGAAATGTCACTCAAATGACACCTATATATGACAATCAGGTTGCTCTTCATATTAGCTCAAATCTTGTTTTTCATGAAAGGACCAAGCACATTAAGATTGATTGTAATTTTATTTAAGAAAAGATTATATCTACAGACATTAAGACTAAGTTTGTTAACTCAAGTGATTATTTAGTAGATTTTTTCACCAAGTCTTTACGAGGACCTAAAATTGATTATATTTGTAACAAGCTTAGTACATACAGTTTATATGCACCAGCTTGAAGAGGAGTGTTAGATATTGTTACTTACAATATCTTATGTTTGTTACAATATTATGTATATTCAAGCTAGCCCGAATTTCCTGTATTATTTTTCATTCTAAATATATTACCCTATGTATATTTTCTACACAAGGATGATTAATCCTATAACTAGTTTTCCCTATTTTCATAGTTAACATCCAAGGGGCCAAAGAAAAATTCAACAAGAAAAACAGAAAATTTAAGAAAGTTAAAATAGAATAAAATAAACCAATTAAAAATGTGTACCCCAAATGCCTTGCCCTACTGAAAACGATAACATCAGCACCCAGTCTCATGGTACTAGTCTTGAATCCATTGCCATCTAGCATAAAACAAGATGTTACTTACAAATAAACAATTAAAGTGCATCAAAACTAGCAACATTCACCCCAAAACAATTGGTTAATTACTACTGAAATGTGTTGTAATTAATGAATATCTTTTGTCAGCTTAAATACTTTTCAACACAGTTTAGACACCTCCCAAACAAGTGGAGTGGGACGACACCAATTATTGGTTAAACACTTCATAGACACTCCTATTATAAAATATATATAAAAATAGTTCCTACGATTTAGCTAGTTGTTTTAACTATTAACAAATATATTTTTAGTTTATCTTTGAGGGCTCTTTATTATATGAAAACTATATAAAGCTTAACAATTTTGATTTTAGAATGTGAACTATACAAATCTTAATTCACAATTGAGATTTTTTTTATGTTTATATATATATATATATATATATATATATATATATATATATATATAGACACAAACACATACATATAGAAGCAGTGTCCTCATGCCCCATATTTTGGAGCCAAGCCATGTTTAGACGTCAGTATTGGTCTGTGTCTAGTGTTCATGTTAGAGTCAGTGCCTCATGGGTCAGTTCTGCTGAGCAGTCTAGAGTTCAATTGTTTGTTAGGCTAAGCAGTCAAGTGTTTAATTGTCTGTTATGCAGAGCCATCAGTTTCTATGTTGGACAGTCAGTTTTAGGCTGAGCGGTCCATTAGTTAGTTTCTGCTATAGTCATTAACCCCGAATCATCAGTTAGTTACATAGATCTGTATGCTGGCTTGGTTTTTTTAGCTTCCTCAGGAAGCCACTGTAATTTGTATGAATATAGATGGTTGTATCTCATTCCAATGTAATGAAAAACATAATTTTCAGTTCTCTTAAATCTTATCTCTTTCTCTTTATTTTTAGTTTACATTTAGTTTCTTTAGTACATCTGTCAATCTGTTATAGATTAGTTAAGTTGTGACCCCAATCTGTTATTTCTATCAAGAGCCTAAGAACCCACATCCATGGCTTCCAAGAGTCCTCCACCATCACCTAGTCCTCCCCCACTTCTGTTCTGGTTACTTTCTCTCATCAAACCATAAAGAAACTTGAGGGCAAAAGTTTTCTTTCACAGAGACAGCTGGTCAAACCAGATATCAAAGCTCAAAGACTTCACCATTATCTTGAAGCCTAACAAATTCCACCGAAGTTACTCATTGCTAATAGTTGTGATCTCAATGAAGTGAATCCTGAATTCCTTCCCTAGGAGTTGCAGAATCAATTATTGATCTCTTGGTTATAATTTCACCCTCTACCACAATTCTCTCACACATTCTAGGGTGTAAACATGCATACTAAATTTCAAAGAAATTTCATGCTCACTTTCAACATCTATGAGAAGGTGCAACATGTGAGATTGAAGCTTTTCAACACTTCTCTTGAAGGTTGATATTTTACTAAATTTTTTCCATAAAGGCTTTCATCGATGCTTGTTATGTGGTTGTTGATCCTATTTCATATCAAGAATAGATGCATATAATTCTTGAAGGTCTTCCTAAAGAATATGATCCCGCAATTTCTATAGTTGAGTAAACTAGATCATTGTAGGTTGAGAAAGTTTAAGCTTTTGATTCTTACCCAAGAATTGCAACTCAAAAAGAACAAGAAGTCATTAGAAAAAACCGTAATTAATGTCAATGAAGCCACTACTCAATCTTCTTGCCACTCACAGGGTGAATCTGTAAATCAAGCTTCCTGACCAATCTTCATGCAATCACTATAACTATAGATGTTCTCAAAGGTCATAGTGGTTGTTATGGCCCTCGACACAAACATGATGATCGGTCATCTATTCAATGTTAATGTGCTTCAATTTTGGGCACACTGCTACCACTATTTATGATCTACCAGCCAGTTCTCCCTCCGCCCAACTATTATCAGCTCTAACAATACTCTACTTCATCACATTGTCTAACAGCTTCCAATACTAAAGTTGACTAGGCGCTCACTTTGTCAAGTCAAGCATTTGAAAGCTATTTATAGTTTGAAACAAACTCCTTAGGCATGGTATAGAAGGCTCACTAAAACACTAGTCCAGTTTGCATTTGTTTAAAGTATGTGTGATCTGTTAAACAGATATTTCACTACTCAAAAATAACTATTTCTCATGGTTTCTATCTACAAACTGCATTTACTCCTAACGAAGACAATCTCTCTGAATCATGTGAAGCAGATAGGACCTTCGATATTGATGACAGAAGGCCTACTTCTGGTGCTTTTGGTGCCAATATGGTCTCTTTCTGGTCGCAAGGTCAAATGCACAAGCAAAATACTAAACCCTTGCCATTACAGCCTCTGAGATTCTCTGGATCCAATCTATACTTTACGAACTGAAGAGCAATTGTGCCATACCAGGCCCTTACCGTGGCAATCAAAGCATAGTTGCTTTGAACCATAATCAAGTCTGCACTCTAGGACAAAATATGCAGAATTGAAAATCTTTTTCTTCAGAATTGAAAGGTTCTCAAATGTTCCTTAGTGGTCAATAATGTGCCTGCATGTGACCAATTTGCTAATTCTTACCGATTTGCTTATGTTACCCAAGAGACAAACTCAGTCATTGACTGTTTTCAATGACCCTGTGATTGTCAGGGGGGACGCATTACAGGAACTGTTTGCAAGCTAAGAAAGGCTCTATATGATAAGTAACCAACAGTTTCCTAAAGTAACCAACAGGTTCATGTATTAATAAGTCCAACGATCTCATAATTGATACAATAAAGTAGAATATCATTCCTTCTAAACTTGAGATTGCATGAGAGCCTATTCAGACAAGATTTGATAGGTATATTGTCAACTGCTATTAGACCACTGTCAAACCACCCATAAATATCTATTCTCACACCTGAGATGACTAAACTTCAGTATGAGGTAGTTTGTTAGAGATCTCACATCGATTAGAAATAATGTTAAATTATAATATATATATATATATAAAAGTGAGGTGCAAACTTTACCTTACAAAACGGTTTGTGATATTGAATTAGGATTAATCCAGGATTTTGTAGGATGTATGACTAAGGTTTGGAGAGTGAAATTTTGAGTTTTTATTTTATTTTGGGTGTAAATTTTATGTTTTTCTTTGGGAGTTATGGGCACAAAAAGGTTTAAACCATGTTCAATTTATGAAGGTTCTTGGAAAATGAGAATATTGGGGATTTAAATGAAAGAAAATTGCGAAAGGGATAAAATTTGCTTAGTTTGAGTCCCTATTTAAATATTTCCATTCTCATTGTTCTCGCCCTAGAAATATAACATAGTGCATGTATCAAAAAAAAAATTAAATAGAAAACAAATTGAACACCTTTTGAAAGGGATATAAATGTTTATGCAAATATTAACATGAGTAGAGTTCTTTAAGTCAAGTGCAGAAAAAGTTAAAAAAATGAATAAAATAATTTCAGATACATTGTCCAATTGTTGTCTTTGACTTCTTTGATGAATAACCCAAGCTCATGCATTTTCGAATTGAGCTAGGGTCCATTCCACCACCATCATCTGCATAGGAAACAAGTGCGGTATTAAAACTTTGTTGAGAATAACTAACATCAAACAAAAAAAAAAATTACACAGTAAATAAAATGCATGTTTGGAATTGGATAGCATACCTAGGAAACATAATGCTGGTGAATTATCCTTCTTGACATCAAACTTGTCAATCTTTATAAAAGTTGCACCATTTTGAATCTTAAAGTACAGAGCAAAATTCAGTATTCAGTAATACTCATGTTCTATAACAACAATTCCCAAATAGCTTATTAGTAGTTCCTCATAGACAGAACTTTTTTGGAGGAAAGTTTTGCAAGCATGCAAGTGATTTTCAGGTTCTACAGCCAAACAAATATGACTAATATTTGTTAATTCAAATTCAAAATATTCGTGATCCTTTTAAACCTAATACATAGGTTCCATTTAAACTAAAATATTTTCATTTGAGAAATAGTGATCCAAGACAGTGACTCCGGGTACTACAGGCATGTCTAAGAAAATAGGATAGTAGGATAGGACCAGAAAGGAGAAGGTAGAACCCACTCATAGGATTACCTAAATATCCTACTCCAACAATTTCTTCTTCGAAGGAGGCTATTCAACTACCCTGGGCATCAAAGATTTCCCAAGGAGGAATTGACACCCAGCATGAATACTAGTAAAAGGGGTTTCAAACCCATGCACATGGAGAATACAATTTTTTATCCCCATCAACCAGGTGAACTAACCCTTGTCAGTCGACCAACTTTGAAATGCTATAATATAAACTCAGTCAAAAGTGCATTTAAACCATAGTAGCTTATCATAAAGCTAAAAGTCCTCAACAATATTTTTGTCACACTGACTAACTGATTATCTTACTACCTAGAAAAGAGTAAAATACTTTCTACTGGAATCATACCTCATCAACAGCATTATCCACAAGCTCAGCAATTGCTGCCAATTAAGAAAGGCATATACTATGAATAAACAAGTAATCCATCATATATGAAAAATATTTAAAGCAATAAGTCTTCATTCAACATTTAAAATAAACAGTTAGATATTCCAAACACTCTCCTTGCTATCCAAAATTATCTTAGAAACATATCAGTTTTATTATTAATAAAACCATCCTAAGTTGTAGAAACACAGACAGCAATTTGAAAAGGAAACTCAATAAGAAACAAGTCTTTAAACATATCATATCCTTAAAAAAAGAGTCTACAAATGTTTTCTATTTGCCCAGTTAATGCTTCATAAAGCCTGAGAGCACAAGTTGCATCAGGCTCTAGCTTTCTCAAACAACCAAATTCACGAGTGGTAGAAACTTGCAGCAGTTGCATGAAAGATCCAACCACTGCCACTATATTCCAACCTATACTGAACCTATAATTCGCTTCAAGTATCCAAAACCAACACCCTCAGATACTTCGCATATATACATTTGTATCCAAAAAAAACTGTCCACTACAACTACATGTGAGACATAGAAACGTGTATAATGTACAAACCAAGAAGCATTGTCCCTTGATGAACCCAAGAAGGGAAATTGTCGCTCTTCACAGTTGATTTCAAGAAAAAATGAGATTGATATGATTCCTACGTGTAGTGTAGATAATCACAATAGGAAATCATTAATGGTGATAATGATGTATAAATTTTTACTTTAGTATGTTAATTTAGATTTTCCAAATTGCAATTTTATGAGTTATGTTTTATGAATTTTATATCTATCTAGACAAGTTTCTTACACATGATATATCCTATATCTTCAGAATAATCATAATGTTGCATCAGACATATCATATCTGCACATCATCATAGATTCCAACTAAACAAAACTACAAAAGACACAATATGCATCTTGGGAAAAAGACAATTACATTCCAAACCAGGAAAAAAGTAGTATGTTAGCAAGAAAATTACCTAGTCATTCTATAGAAGTAAATTTTACACACAAACCAGACCAAAAAGGTAACATTTTTGGAGTGTACTTGCACTATAAATTGGACGGATTTTGCATACAAAATTTGATGCATGGAACAATTTGAATGAAGTAATTTGCTTTAATACATTTACTTGGAATATGTACGAGAGTTAAACTAATAAGAGAGAAAATAAATATCAAAATTATTAAAATTAAAATCAAACCAAATCTATAAAAAAAATTTGAATCAAAAGGATTTCAAAAATAAAATAATTCTTATCTTAATTTTTCAAACAACGAATTTATTCTACAAATCAAACCAACTCCCAAAATTTGTTCAAATACAAGAGAGACAAAGAAAGCACACCTCCAAAAGCCCATTTATGGGAAGTCGCATTAGAATGCAGAAACTTGGGGTGCACCCGGGCATGCTCTAAGTGACCTGAAATTGGAGGGAAACAGTTAAGGGTATGCCTGAATGGCAGGCTTTAGAGGATAAAGAGAAATAAGGGTTAACTTTTGAACCTAAATCAATAACTTAATAGTAAAGTCTTCACCCATCACAATATTAAGAAGGAATAAGATGACCCTTAATCTATGGCAACTTTTTCTTTTTAAGTTGTTTTTATTGTTATGGTCGTTCTACAGTTATATCATCAAGCGTGGATGTTTTAATTCAGTTATGAACACTCAACAGAGGTCCGGAGATTAGTCTCTTCCACATCTCTCTATTTGACTCTTCACAACATATACAGGTAAACACTTCTCAAAATGAAAGAAATAAAGCAAAAACCCAGGTTTTAAAAAATTATCAAGGACCGCAATTTTGGCCGCAACTTCAATGTTCATGGAGTGTCCGCGACTGCAATTGTGGCACATCCGCTGCATTTGTCTGCAATTTTCCACAATAATTGCGACAAAATCACGATAACAGTTTAGAACCTTGTACGAAAGGTTAGCATGTAACTTTCCGATCATCAACCATTCAATGTTTAAAATATCATACACACATGTTACTCTATCAACCCTTTTCCCTCCTCACACCTTCGTCAAAATATAACCTAAGAGATCGGTGTGAGTAATGAAATTAATTTTAGAGGAATGAAAAAAATTAAAGTGAAAAAGGGCAATGTGCAAAACCTTGAAAGGCAGTGGGCTTCGAAGAGGGACCAACAGCGTAATCCCCGGCTTTCCAGAAACTTCTAAACCGGCCGTCGGAGACAGAAAGAGCGGAACTGGAGACAGGGGTTTCTTGCTGCACAAGCTCGACTTGAGACGATGGAATCTTCTGCGACAACTCGTCTTTAATGGCCGAAGCTACAGTGACGCCGTCGTCGCCGTCGCTATCAATGTCGACGACGGGGACGTCGTTTTTCTCAGTTTTGGGAACCAAGGACATGGAGGAATCGAGAACACTGGGAAACCAACTGCTGTGCCAGGTTTTCGATAGTGAAGATAAATACGTGTTTTGCTCAGGAGAAATAAGTTTAAAAAAATTAAAAACTTCATATTTTTTTCAAAAATCTTAATTAGGTATAAGATTTTTGTATCCCAATTAGTTCCATATTTATAAAAATGCGTAATAATTAAGTTTATTATATTAATATGGTAGTAACGGTGTTAAGGATGTGTTACGGGTGATTTCTTCATTTTTTTGAATTTTTTAATTTTTTTGAATTTTTTTTTTTATTGAAAATTATTCTTACCACGTGTCACGTCAATATTGTGCCACGAAGTCAGTAAGGTGACACATGTCAAGTCATTGTCGAAATCTCAATTTGGTTCATATATTTGTTATTTTGATTACATTTCAATTTATTTATTTTAAAATTTTAAATATATTTATTTTAACCTTTTACAAAATTGTTTTAAAATTTTATATTTAAATTTATAAAATTGTTATTTTTAAACAACTCTTACATTTGTATATAAATTATTTAAAACAATTTTGTAACAAGTTAAAATAAATATTTAAAAATTTAAAAATTTAAAAAAAAATATAAGTATAGTTTAATGTAAAATAAAAATTGAAATAAACTTAATATTATTAAAATTTTTAATAAAATATTATTATAAAATTTATATAAAAGTTAAATTTGGTCTCAATTTGGAGATGATAAAATTGAAAATTAAAAAAAAAATAGACTGAAATATAATCAAAATAATAAATATATGGACCAAATTGAGATTCAGATAATGACTTAACATGTGTTACCTTACTGATTTGACACGTGACATGAATAATTTTCAAAAGAAAATAAGAAAATTAAAAAAAAAAAGTTTTAAAAAAAAAATAAAAAACAATAAAAAAATGAGGAGTTGACACGTGACACATTTTTAACACCGTTATCATCATACTAACAAAATTGGCATAATTGTTACGTATCTTAAAAAATATGGACTTGATTAAGACTAAAAAAAAATCTTAGAACTTAATTTAGATTTTTGAACAAAAACATATTTTAACTTAAAAAAATATAAATGAAGATAAATACTAAATTTGGTCATGAGAAGATATGTCAATTTAATAATTTAATAAAAAATTATAAAACAATAATATAAGTACGTATTTTTTAAATATTCTTAATTTTTTTTAATTTTAAAAATTATAATTGAAAAATAAAATTGAAAATCAGGATGGATATATATATATATATATATATATATATATAAAATTGTAGATAATTTATATTTTGATTAAATAATATTGAGTAAATAATATTATGAGTAATTATTTAAATTTGTAAAAGTAATTAATAAAATTATGAAAATGTAAATAATATTTTTTAATGAATAAGTGTAAGGCCCATGAAAATCCATATTGCTATTTCTGCCCTAAACAAAAAGGGTTGCCCTTGTAAGTGGGCCTAAGGCCGGCCCAACGTACAAAGTCCTTAGGTCTGCCCTAATTCCACCCTCACTCTCACTTTGCTGAAACAGATCCCCCAAACCCTTTGAGCAGCCGCAATCACCTCCGCTAGGGTTCAATCCTTGGTCTCCGCCGCGCTTGTTCAAGCCAGTTCCGCCCCATGTAAGTTGTTTCCACCCCATACCTCTTTTGTTTAGCATTGTTATTCAGATTTCCAATTGAGACTGTACTAGGTAGCTTCGTTTCACAATATCCTTTTGTTTCCAGCTCGCTAAACTACTCTAGGAGCTGTTGTAGTCTCTGTTCGTGCCCAAGGACCCAATTGTTAGCCCTTTTCCAGGTACGGGAAGTTAGGGTTCTAGTCTTTTGGTGTTGTTTTGGCTGTTCTTGAGTTAGTTACTGACTTTATGGATAAATCGTTCGGTTTAGTGTGATTGAATGCTTTGTATGCTTGGTGGTTCGATAGATATGGCTGTTGCAGGGTGAGACAGTGGCGAGACCTGTTAATCTCGCCCAAGCGAGCCAGTCTCGCCTAGGCGAGATGAACAGGGAGCTCGCCCAGAGCTTTTGCGCGAAAGGTCGCCCAGGCGACCAGCTCGACTTTTGAGCGAGCAGACAACTCGCCCAGGCGAGAGGGGTCTCGCCTAAGCGAGATCCTGCGTTGTCCATGCTCGTGTTTTTGTGCCCTCGCCTAGGCGGAGGGGGGAACTCGCCTGAGCGAGACCCCTCAGCCTGAGCGAGGTGCTGGGCGAGATAGTTCTGAGATTGAATGTCTGTTTGTTCCTGACTGATCTGTTTTGGTTGAGTATGATTGTATGATGAGTAATATGTTTATAATAAAGCATGGGGTATGTTTGGCATGATTCATGAATTGTCGATGATGGGTTGGGTATGAGGATTTGGCATGTGAATTAAATGAGGCGGGTATTATTAAAGTGGCATGATAACATGATGAGTTGGATCCTACTTCCATGAATAAACTATGAGGTGTTGGAATGAGTTGGGCCTGGATCATGAAAGGCGTTGGCTTCAAAGGTTGGTACGAGTGATGTATGTCTATGCATGGTAATTTTCATTTTGGCTATGTGAATGAGGTTGATCTGTGTCAGTGCATAATTCCTTGGGGTCTCTAGGTGAGACTTTCAGGGTTGCGCTTCAGTGGTCGGGACGTAATTTCATGGCCCCTGTTAGTGGGTGTCCATGGTGGTGCCCCATTGGTATAACTAGGTAAGGATTCAAGGTAAGGTTGCATCCTGACACTCTGAGGAGCCAGTTAGTCTCACCTAGAGCGAACTGACTCCTGTGGTGAGAGTAGCAGGAGGCCTGAAATCCATTAAGGGCTAACCTTGTGGTGAGGGAAATTTGATTCATCATAACACTTGTAACACGTAGCTCAGGATCGAGCAGAGGTATCCACCACAAGTTCAAACATCCGCTGAATCCGACTAAGTTATACGTATCCGGATGAGTCGAGTTGAGTCGTAGTGTATTGAATGAAGAGTCATGACATGCTTGGTTGCTATAGGGATATGGGATGATGATAGTGTATTTGACTGTATGATGAATATGTGTTGGCTCTAGCTTACCCGTTTTGTTGCATGGTTGTATTGTATGTGGCTGTTCTTTCTTGCGATGATCATCAATCTGATTGATGGGAGCAGATGGGCGAAGTTCTCGTGGTCAACAAGGGAATGGTGATTCCGCTGCTTAGCCATCTAGGCTGGAGTTTTCTTCATGTTTTCTTTAGGGCTATGGCCCATGTATCTCTTTATGTATTTCTACTCTACACTCTATGTTGTATTCGTATTCAACTTTCCTTTAGCATCGCGGTGTGCCCGGGTTTTGTCGGGGTTGTGTTAAGGACCCCAGGACTACGCTACTGTACTAATATTATGTGACGTTTCCTTTAATTGCGTTTATAAATTAAATGGGACGTTACAAAAAGTATTTTAATTTAAAAAGAATAATTATTAAAATAATAAAATAAAAAATTATTTTTTATTATGAATAGTTATTTAAATTTAAAAAAATAATAATTAATAGAGGTAAATTGAAAAAATAAAAGAAAAAAACACAAAAATAATATATCTGTATGAAATTATAGATGTTCAGAAATAAAATAATGTGGACACTTGCTTCCTGCATGCTATATGTTTTTTCAATTCATTTATGCTCTTAGAATGTTTTGTTGAGTATTTTACATTATTCATATTTTATTTGTTTGTTTCTATATTTGTTTTGTGGGTAACATCAATTGTTCTGTGATAAAAGTTAAGTGGGTTGGATCATAATCGATTTGTGGCATTTGGGATGTTATATTCTTAAGTAAAAAGAATTGCGTCTTGTAATTGTAATTTTTGATAGTCTTTTATCTAGTGGTAAGCGTTTAATCTAATCATTGGTATCAAAGACAAGGTCACACCCTCTCTTAATAAAATTTAAACTAGGTTTAATTATATCTTTGGTATCCATTTTCGTAGCAAAATCTCAATTTGGTCTCTCTATTTTTTTTATCTCAATTTGGTCCCTGTTTTGGGAAATTTGATCTCAATTTAGTGTTTTCTGTTAGTACACTAACAACGTTAAATGAGGTGTCACATGTCAGTTCTTGATTTTATTTTTTTTTTATTTTTTTGAATTTAAAAAAAAAATTGTCACGTGTCAAGCTGTCGTCGTGCCATGTGGCAGTGATAGAGTGATGTGGTAATGATAATGTCACATGTCAATATTATGCCAAATGTCATTTCCTCACCTAAATTTGGTCCCTATATTCTAATTTTTGTCTCAATTTAATCCCTATATTTGTACAAATAGTGCAATTTTGTCATCTCCAAATTGAAACAAAAAATAATTTTTATATAAATGTTATACAAATATTTTATTAAATTTGATATTTTTATTCAAATTGATATTTTTATTATATATTTTTAACATAACTAAGTTTATTTAATTTGTGTTTCATATTCAATTTTCCTTAAAATTATTTTCAAATTTTAAATTTATATGTTTTTTTTATTGTTACATGAACTGGTTAAAATTATTTTTAAAATTTTTATAATTGTTATTTTTACACCAATTCAAACATTTGTGTACAAATTATTAAACTTTACACATTTTAAAAATATACAATTATTTGAAATATAAATTCAAATAAAAAAATAATATTAAAGTACAATGTAATAAAATATCAATATAATTTATGATTTATTTTCTATTAACAACTATAAAAATATTTTAAATAAAGTTCAATGTAAAATATTAATTAAATAGACCTAATTTTGTTAAAAATATTTACTTGAAATATCAATTTTGATAGAAATATTTGTGTACATTTATATAGAAATTTAATTTGATTTCAACTTGAAGAGGGACAAAATTGCTCAATTTTCCCCAAAATTAAGACTAAATTGGGACAAAAATTAAAATATAGGGACCAAATTGAGAAAGTAAAAATCACACCTGACATATAAGTATATAAGTAACACGTGTTATTGTCACTGTCACATCACTCTCTCATTGCCATGTGACACAAGGACAATTTAACAACAGTGTTACTATATCACTAACGGAAGTGACTAAATTTAAACAAAAAAAATAGAGACCAAATTAAGATTGTGTTATTAAACCAAATTCGTCATTAAACCTTCATACTACTTTCATAAACATGACCAAAGTGAACATAGTTTAAGAAAATTTAGATCAATGATATATTCAAGCCATTATTTCTTTCTGCATCCTATGATTGTTTTTTCATCCCACAATCTAAAGTCAACGACGTAAATACCTTTTATTTTAAAAAAGTATTAAATATGGTAATAGGAAAGTGACCCTTTCCTTTTGTCTTTAACCTAGTTGTCACTCCTCCTGCACCTCCACACACAGGTTCTGCTTCTCCATCACCAGAAGTCACAGTTTGGTTATTGAAAAGACTGCCTTGCTTGCATCTCCGACATCACACAGGGACCTCTCCATGGCTGCTAGAGACGCCACCTCCATCAATAACGACAACCACCAAAGGATTCACCAGCGTCGTCATTCAACCATTTGCAACCAGGTATTCTTTCACACAAAAACCCAAAGAGTAGCAGTCACCGCCAAACCACCAACGTCGCTACAGCGCAACCAAAGCATCATCACCGACGTCATTTCTGTCACCGTGATTCGGCGCCACCAGGGCCATCACTACTCACAGTTTCTCTTCCGCTAGATCATGTGGGAGCTTCCTCATTTTTTTGAGACGCGAGCCCCTTCGTCGTTATAAATTTAAAATTTTTGTAAATAGTTATTTTATAAATATAAAAATTTTGTATGTAATTTTTTTATAAATTTAAAAAGTTTAGAAGTAGTTCCATATAAATTTAAAATATTTGTATCTATGTTAAATTAAAAACTTTTGTAAGTATGTCCCTTATAAATTGAAAGGTCCTGATAAATTTTAAAATATGTATTTTAAATATTTGTAGGTATGACCCTATTAAATTTAAAAACTTGTCCAGTATGTTATTGATCAATTTAAAAACTTTGAAGGTAGGTCCATAATAAATTTAAAAACTTTGTAGATGAGTCCTTTTGATAAATTTAAAAACATTGCAAGTCCATGTTAAATTTAAAAATTTTACAAGTATGTCCCTATTTAATTTTAAATATTTGTAGGTAGGTCCCGATTAAATTTAAAAATTTTGCAAGTAGGTCCTTGATAAATTAAAAAACTTTGCAAGTAGGTCCATGTTAAATTTAAAAACTTAGCTAGTACATCCTTGATCAATTTAAAATTTTGCAGTTAGGACTCTCTGATAAATTTAAAAACCTTTAGAGGTAGGTCAATGATTAATTTTTAAAAATTTTGTAGGCGAGTCCCTTTGATAAATTTAAAAACATTGTCGTTAAGTACCTGATAAATTAAAAAACTTTTCAATAGGTCCCTGATAATTTAAACCTAAAATTCTTTTAGGTAGGTCCTGTTAAATTTCAAAACTTTGCAAGTAAGTCGCTTATAAATTGAAAAACTTTGCATGTATATCCCTTATAAATTTAAAATATTTGAAGGTAGGTCCTTGATAAGTTTAAAATATTTGCATGTAAGTCCCTGTTAAATTTAAAAGCTTTGCAAGTAGGTCCTTTATAAATTTAAAACATTGCACATAGGTCCCTGATAAATATAAAAACTTTGCAAGAAAGTTCCTATTAAATTTAAAATTTTTGCAAATAGGTCATTGATAAATTCAGAGACTTTGCAACTAAGTCCTTGTTAAATTTAAAAACTTTGTATGTAGGTCCTTGATCAATTTAAAAATTTGCAGTTAGGTCCCTTTTATAAATTTAAAAACTTTGCATATAGGTTCCTGATAAATTTAACAACTTTCTAGGTAGGTACCTGATAAATTTAAAAACTTTGCAGGTAGCTCCCAAATAAATTTAAAATATTTGCAAGTAGGTCCCTGTTAAATTCAAAATTTTGACAAGTATGTTCTTAAATAATTCAAAAACTTTGCAAGTAGGTCGCTGTTAAATTTGAAAACTTAGCAAGTAGGTCCCTAATAAATTTAAAAATTTGTAGTTAGGTCCCTCTGATAAATTTAAAAATTTTGTAGATAGGTTCTTGATAAATTCACTACAAGAAAAACCATTATTACCGACGGTCAAAATCCGTCTAATGGTCAAAATCCGTCACTAAATCAACATTACCGACAGATCATCGACGGTCAAAAATTCGTCAGTAAAATGCTTGTCTGTAAAATTTTACCGACAGAAATCATGTTCTGTCGATAATTACCGACGGAAAAATCCATCGATAAATCTGTCGGTAATTATCGACAAAAAAATCCGTCAGTAAATCTGTCGATAATTACTGATCGAAATATCCGTCGGTAATTACCAAAAATCCATCGATAAATTTGTTACACTATTCATCTTCTTCCTCCTCCCCTCTTTCAATTTTTTTTTCGTTTTTTTCTCATGGTCGTCGTCCCCGTCGCCGTCAATGTCGCCGTCGTCGTCGTCGTCGCCATCGTTGTCGTCACTGCCACCATCGTCGCCGCCACCGTCGCCGCCGCCGTCTTCTTCTTCCTCTTTCTTCTTCTTCTCCTTCTTCTCCTTCATCTTCTCCTTCTTCCTCTTCTTCTTCTCCTTCTTCCTCTCTTTTCTTCTTCTTCTTCTCCTTCTTTTCTTCTCCTTCTTCTTCTCTTTCTCCTTCTTTTTCTTCTTCTTCTCATTCTTCTCTTCTTCTTCTTCTCTTCTTCTTCTTCTCCTTCTTTTTCTTCTTTTCTTCTTCTCCTTGTCTTCTTATAAGGTGAGATTTGGGCGGGAAAATTCCCGCTTCTTTTACCGACGTTATCCGTCGGTAATTTCATCGATAAAAAAAAATTAAATTATCGACGGATTTTATCGACGAATTTTGAGTTATGTAAGTATCGATGGATTTACCGACGGAAAAATCCGTCGGTAATTCAAATTTGGGCGGGAAATTTCCCGCTTCTTTTGGTCTCCAATAAATTTTAAATATTTACAGGTAGGTCTCCTTTAAATTTAAAAACTTTGCAAGTAGCCTTATAAATTTAAAAATTTTGTAGGTAGGTCCTTGTTAAATTTAGAAAATTTTCCAGTAGGTGCCTGATAAATTTAAAAACTTTACAAGAGTCCCTCTCACATATTTACAACACTGTAGGCAATTCCTTGATAAATTAAAAAAAAAAACTTTGCAGATAGGTCCCTGATAAATTTAAAATACTTGTTGGTAGGTCCCTATTAAATTTAAAAACTTTGCAAGTAGGTCTCTTATAAATTTAAAAACTTTGCAGGTAAGTATCAGTTAAACTTAAAATATTTGCAGGTAGGTCCCTTTTAAATTTAAAATATTTGATAATAGGTCCCTTATAAATTTAAAACTTTGTAGGTAGGTCCCTGATAAATTTAAAACCTTTGCAGATACGTCAATATTCAATGTAAAATATTTGTAGGTAGGTCCTTGTTAAATTTAAAATTGTGCAAATAGGTTCCTTATAAATCAAAAACTTTGCACGTAGATTCCTCATAAATTTAAAAACTTTGCAGGTGGGTCCTTGATAAATTTAAGAACTTTGCAGGTAGGTCCTTAATAAATTTAAAATATTTATAGGTAGATCCCTGCTAAATTTAAAAAATTTGTAAATAGGTCCCTTATAACTTAAAAACTTTGCAGGTAGGTCCCTGATAAATTTAAAACACTTGCATGTAGGTCCATATTAAATTTATATTAAATTTATGAACTTTTCAAGTAGTTCGCTTATAAATTTTAAAACTTTGCAGGTACGTTCCTTGTAAATTTAAAACCTACTTTGGTGGTAGGTCCTTGATAAGTTTAAAATATTTAGAGGTAGGTCCATGTTAAATTTAAAAACTCTGTAGTAATTCAATTATAAATTTAAAACTTTGTAGGTAGGTGCCTAATAAATTTAATAACTTACTAGGGACATACTTGATAAATTTAAAATATTTGAAGGTAGGTCGCTTATAAATTTAACAACTTTGCATGTAGGTCCTTTATAAATTAAAAACTTTGTAGGTAGGTCCTTGTTAAATATAAACACCTTAAAAGTAAGTCCCTGATAAACTAAAAATATTTGCAAGTAGGTTCCTTATAAATTTAAAACTTTGCATTTGGATCGCTAATATATTTAAAAACATTGAAGGTAGGTCCCTGAAAAATTTAAAATATTTACAGGTAGGTCCTTGATAAATTTAAAAACTTTGCAAGTAGGTCCCTGAAAAATTTAAAATATTAAATTTATATTAAATTTAAAAACTTTGCAAGTAGTTCGCTTATAAATTTAAAACTTTGCGGGTATGTTCCTTATAGATTTAAAAACTACTTTGGTGGAAGGTCCTTGATAATTTTAAATATTTGAAGGTAGGTCCCTGTTAAATTGAAAAAGTTTGTAGTAAGTCCCTTATAAATTTAAAACTTTGTAGGTATGTCCCTGATAAATTTAAGAACTTTGCAAGTACATCCTTGATAAATTTAAAATCTTTGAAGGTAGGTCCTTGATAAAACTTTGCAGGTAAGTCCCTGATAAATTTAAAAACTTTGAAGGTATGTCCATGATAAATTTAAAAACTTTGCATGAAGGTCCCTTATAAATTTAAAAACTTTGCAAGTAGGTCCATAAAAAATATAAAAAATTTGTAGGTAAGTCCTTGATAAATTTAAAATAATTGCAAGTAGGTCCTTTAAAAATTTAAAAACTTTATAGGTAGGTAACTATTAAATTTATAAACTTTGCTTGTAGGTCCCTTAAAAATTTAAAACTTTGCAGGTAGGTCCCTGATAAATTTAAAAACTTTGCAAGTAGATCCCTGATAAATTTAAAATCTTCAAAGGTAGGTCCTTGATAAATATAAAATATTTGCAGGTAAGTCCCTGATAAATTTAAGAACTTTGAAGTTATGTCCATGATAAATTTAAAAACTTTGCTTGTACCTTTATAAATTTAAAAACTTTGCAAGTAGGTCCCTAAAAAATATAAAAAATTTGTAGGTAAGTCCCTGATAAATTTAAATAATTGCAAGTAGGTCCCTGATAAATATAAAATATTTGCAGGTAAGTCCCTGATAAATTTAAGAACTTTGAAGTTATGTCCATGATAAATTTAAAAACTTTGCTTGTACCTTTATAAATTTAAAAACTTTGCAAGTAGGTCCCTAAAAAATATAAAAAATTTGTAGGTAAGTCCCTGATAAATTTAAATAATTGCAAGTAGGTCCCTGATAAATATAAAATATTTGCAGGTAAGTCCCTGATAAATTTAAGAACTTTGAAGTTATCTCCATGATAAATTTAAAAACTTTGCTTGTACCTTTATAAATTTAAAAACTTTTCAAGTAGGTCCCTAAAAAATATAAAAAATTTGTAGGTAAGTCCTTGATAAATTTAAATAATTGCAAGTAGGTCCCTGATAAATATAAAATATTTGTAGGTAAGTCCCTGATAAATTTAAGAACTTTGAAGTTATGTCCATGATAAATTTAAAAACTTTGCTTGTACCTTTATAAATTTAAAAACTTTGCAAGTAGGTCCCTAAAAAATATAAAAAATTTGTAGGTAAGTCCGTGATAAATTTAAATAATTGCAAGTAGGTCCTTTAAAAATTTAAAAACTTTGCAAGTAGGTCCCTGATCAATTAAAAAACTTTATAGGTAAGTTCTTAATAATTTTAAAAAACTTTACAAGTGGTCTCTCTAATAAATTTAAAAATATTGAAGGTAAATCCCTAATAAATTTAAAATATTTACAAGTAGGTCTTTGTTAAATTTAAAAACTTTGCAAGTAGGTCCCTTATAAATTTAAAACTTTGCGGGTAGGTCCTTCATAAATATAAAAACTTTGCAGGTAAGTCCCTGATAAATTCAAAATATTTGCAAGTAGATCCCTTATAAATTCAAAATTTTGGAGGTAGGTCCCTAACAAATTTAAAAACTTTGGAGGTAGGTCCCTAATAAATTTAAAATATTAAATTTAAAAAGTTTGCAAGTAGTTCGCTTATACATTCTAAAATTTTGCGAGTACGTTCCTTATAAATTTAAAAACTACTTTGGTGGAAGGTCCTTGATAAGTTTAAAATATTTGAAGGTAGGTCCCTGTTAAATTTAAAAACTTTTTAATAACTCCCTTATAAATTTAAAACTTTGTAGGTATGTCCCTCATAAATTTAAGAACTTTGCAATAGATCCCTTATAAATTTAAAATCTTCGAAGGTAGGTCCTTGATAAAACTGGAAGGTAAGTCCCTGATAAATTTAAAAAACTTTGAAGGTATGTCTATGATCAATTTAAAAACTTTGCATGAAGGTCCCTTATAAATTTAAAAATTTTGCAAGTAGGTCCCTAAAAAATATAAAAAAGTTGCAGGTAATTCTCTGCTAAATTTAAATAAATGCAAGTAGATCCTTGAAAAATTTAAAGACTTTGCAGGTAGGTCCCTGATAAATTAAAAAACTTTATAGGTAAGTTATTGATAAATTTAAAAACTTTACAATGGTCTCTCTCAAAAATTTAAAAATATTGAAGGTAAATCCCTGATAAATTTAAAATATTTAGAAGTAGTTCACTGTTAAATTTAAAAACTTTCCAAGTAGGTCCCTTATAAATTTAAAACTTTGCGGGTAGGTTCTTGATAAATATAAAAACTTTGCAGGCTAATAAATTCAAAATGTTTGCAAGTAGGTCCCTTATAAATTTAAAATTTTGGAGGTATGTCCCTGACAAATTCAAAATTTTGGAGGTAGGTCCCTGATAAATTTAAATTATTAAATTTATATTAAATTAAAAACTTTGCAAGTAGTTCGCTTATAAATTCTAAAACTTTGCGGGTACGTTCCTTATAAATTTAAAAACTACTTGGGTGGAAGGTCCTTGATAAGTTTAAAATATTTGAAGGTAGGTCCCTGCTAAATATAAAAACTTTGTAGTAAGTCCCATATAAATTTAAAACTTTGTAGGTATGTCCTTGATAAATTTAAAAACTTTGCAAGTAGATTCCCGATAAATTTAAAATCTCTAAAGGTAGGTCCTTGATAAAACTTTGCAGGTAAGTCTCTAATAAATTTAAAAACCTTGAAGGTATGTCCACGATAAATTTAAAAACTTTGCATGAAGGTCTCTTATAAATTTAAAAACTTTTAAATTAGGTCCCTAAAAAATAAAAAAAATATTATAGGTAAGTCCTTGATCAATTTAAAATAATTGCAAGTAGGTCCTTTAAAAATTTAAAAGCTTTGCAGGTAGGTCCCTATTAAATTTAAAAACTTTGCTAGTAGGTCCCTTATAAATTTAAAACTTTGTAGGTAAATTCTTAATAAATTTAAAAACTTTGCAAGTAGATCCCTCATAAATTTAAAATCTTTGAAGGTAGGTCCTTGATAAATACAACATCTTTGCAGGTAAGTCCTTGATAAATTTTAAAACTTTGAAGTTATGTCTATGATAAATTTAAAAACTTTGCTTTAGGTCCTTTATAAATTTAAAAACATTGGAAGTAGGTCCCTAAAAAATATAAAAATTTTGTAGGTAAGTCCCTAATAAATTTAAATAATTGCAAGTAGGTCCTTTAAAAATTTATAAACTTTGCAGGTAGGTCTTTGATAAATTAAAAAACTTTGTAGGTAAGTTCTTGATAAATTTTCAAACTTTACAAATGGTCTCTCTGATAAATTTAAAACTATTGAAGGTAAATCCTTGATAAATTTAAAATATTTACAAGTAGGTCCCTGTTAAATTTAAAAATTTGCAAGTAGGTCTCTCATAAATTTAAAACATTGCGGGTAGGTCCTTGATAAATATAAAAACTTTGTAGGTAAGTCCTTGATAAATTCAAAATGGTTGCAAGTAGATCCCTTATAAATTCAAAACTTTGGAGGTAAATACTTGACAAATTTAAAAACTTTGGAGGTAGTTTTCTGATAAATTTAAAATATTAAATTTACATTAAATTTAAAAACTTGTCTAGTAGTTCGCTTATAAACTTTGCAGGTACATTCCTTATAAATTTAAAAACTACTTTGGTGGAAGGTCCTTGATAAGTTTAAAATATTTGAAGGTAGGTCCCTGTTAAATTTAAAAACTTTGTAGTAAGTCCCTTATAAATTTAAAACTTTGTAGGTAGGTCCCTGATAAGTTTAAGAACTTTGTAAGTAGATTGGTGATAAATTTAAAATCTTTGAAGGTAGGTACTTGATAAAACTTTGCAGGTAAGTCCTTGATAAATTTAAAAACTTTGAAGGTATGTCCATGATAAATTTAAAAACTATGCATGAAGCTCCCATATAAATTCAAAAATTTACAAGTAGGTCCCTAAAAAATATAAAAAATTTGCAGGTAAGTCCTTGATAAATTTAAAATAATTGCAAGTAAGTCCTTTAAAAATTTAAAAACTTTGTTGGTAGGTCCCTATTAAATTTGAAAACTTTGCTAGTAGGTCTCGCATCAATTTAAAAGTTTGCAGGTAGGTCCCTGATAAATTTAAAAACTTTGCAAGTAGATCCCTGATAAATTTAAAATCTTTGAAGGTACGTCCTTGATAAATATAACATCTTTGCAGGTAAGTCCTTGATAAACTTAAAAACTTTGAAGTTATGTCTATGATAAATTTAAAAACTTTGCATGATGGTCTCTTATAAATTTAAAAACTTTTAAAGTAGGTTCCTAAAAAATAAAAAAAAATTTATAGGTAAGTCCGTGATAAATTTAAAATAATTTTAAGTAGGTCCTTTAAAAATTTAAAAGCTTTGCAGGTAGGTTCCTATTAAATTTAAAAACTTTGCTAGTAGGTCCCTTATAAATTTAAAACTTTGCATGTAAATTCTTAATGAATTTAAAAACTTTGCAAGTAGATCCCTGATAAATTTAAAATCTTTGAAGGTAGGTCCTTGATAAATACAACATCTTTGCAGGTAAGTCCTTGATAAATTTAAAAACTTTGAAGTTATGTCCATGATAAAATTAAAAACTTTGCTTGTAGATCCTTTATAAATTTAAAAACATTGCAAGTAGGTCCCTGAAAAATATAAAAAATTTGCAGGTAAGTACATGATAAATTTAAATAATTGCAAGTAGGTCCTTTAAAAATTTAAAAACTTTGCATGTAGGTCTTTGATAAATTAAAAATCTTTTTAGGTAAGTTCTTGATAAATTTTCAAACCTTACAAATGGTCTCTTTGATAAATTTAAAACTATTGAAGGTAAATCTGTGATAAATTTAAAATATTTACAAGTAGGTCCCTGTTAAATATAAAAATTTTCAAGCGAGTTTGGCTCGCCTAGGCGAGATCAACATATGCTCGCCCAAGCTGCTTGACGCGAGCGGTCGCTCAAGCAACCCACGTCCTTTCTGAACGAGCGAGTGTCTCGCCCAAGCGAGAGGGGTCTCGCCTAAGCGAGATGCCACGTGAGGCTAATGTTCCCTTTTTTGAGCCCTCGCCTAGGTGAAGGGGGCTCGCTTGAGCGAAAGCCTCTCACCTGAGCGAGACCCTTCAGCCTGAGCGAGACCCTTCAGCCTGAACAAGGAGCTGGGCGAGGCAATGTGATGATTGGTTGTTTATTGTTCTTGGATGATTGGCACTTGCTTGGGTATGATTGCTATGATGAAAAATATATAATGAGTTGCTATGTATGAGTGATATGATTCATGGATGGTGAATGATGGGTATGGTATGAACTTGGCATGTATACTAAATGAGATGGTTGGTGTTAAAGTGGCATGGTATTGGCATGAACTGAAATCCCATAACTATGGTTTGAGAGAAATGGATGGGTATGGAACCACTGAGAAAGAAATGAAAAAGGTGAATTATCAAGAGATGGTATGTGATGTATATGTATATGTGTAATAAACCTTTATGGATTGGTCTGGTATGCTTGATCCGTGTCAGTGCGTAATTCCTTGGAAATCCCTAGGTGGGATTTCAGGGTCGTGCTTTAGTGGTCAGGACGTAATTCCATGGCCCTTGTTAGTGGGTGTCCATGGTGGTACCCCATCTATATGATTTGGTAAGGATTCAAGGTAAGGATTGCATCCTGACACTCTAAGGAGTCAATTAGTCTCACTTAGAGCGGATTGACTCCTGTGGTGAGAGTAGCAAGAGGCCTGAAACTCATTAAGGGCTAACCTTGTGTGTGAGGGAATTGATTCATTGTAACACTTGTAACACATAGCTCAGGGGTGAGCAACTCAGGGGTGAGCAGAGGTATCCACCACAAGTGCAAGCATCCGCTGAATCCGACCAGGTTATATGTATCTAGATGAGTCAAGTCGAGTCTTAGTGTATTGATTTGGAAGGTCATAACATGTTTGGGGTGATGTATGTATGTTGGACAGCGAACGTATATTTGATTGTATTGATGAAATCTTTATGGCTCTAGCTTACCCTGTTTGCTTGTTTGATTGGCTTGTATGTTGTTCTTCTACTTTTGCGATGATCATCAACTTGTTGATGTGAGCAGATGCGAGAAGCACTCGAGGTCAACCGGGAAGAGATGATTCTGCTGGATAGTTCGTTTGGGTTGGACATCACTTTTTGTTTGGGCTTTTGTTGGGGCTATGGCCCATGTATTGCTTTACTCCTTAGTAATCTACCTTTACCTATTAGGCTTTTCAATTGGTTTACTGTTGGCATCGTGGTGTGCCTAGGTTTGTAGGGGTTGTGTTTAAGACCCCAGGACTGCGCTGTTGTACTACTTGTGTGTGGCGTTGCTTTTAATTATGCTTATTAATTAAATGGGACGTTACATTTATGGTATCAGAACGGTCATTTCTTAGATCTATGGACTTGGATTGTCCGCTTAGCTTTTTTTGTGTTTCTCTGAGTGTTTAGTTAAAATCCTGTCTTATCAAGCCTAACCAAGTGATTTTCTGTGTGTCAGTGAACTATGGCACCTCATCGTAGGACCTCTCAATCCTCTCAAGGCGATGCTCATGATATCGCTAGGGCTATAGAAGCAATGATGGCTGCTATGAAGTAGCAAAGCATGACGATGATGCAGTAGCATGAGGCATCGATGTAGCGATAGGCGGCGTCGCTTGAGCAACAACAGATGGTGATGCAGCAAATGGAGGCTGCACGAGTGGTTGCCGAGGATGCACATAGGCATCATATGGAAGCACTCCGCCAGCTGGAGGAGACCAAGACGGCCACACCTGCCTTTGGTCCCGATCCACGACCTGCAGTCAGGGAGTGAAGTTTAGAAGATTTTTTGAAGCACAACCCAATGAAGTTTGATGGGAAGACTAGTCCTGATGTCGCGAACCAATGGTTGAAGGACCTAGAGCGCATCTATGATGCGAAGATGTGCCCCGCGGAGAACAGGCTGGCGTTCTTCGTGTATATGCTCACAGGGGAGGCGGAACATTGGTGGATCAACACCAAGTCCATCTTAGAGGAGAGAGATGAGCCGGTGACATGGGAGGCTTTCAGGGAGAGATTCCTCTCTGAGTATTTACCAGACAACATCCGGTATGCCAAGGAGGTGGAATTCCTCTAGTTGACGTAGGGAGGAAGACCGTGACAGAGTATGCTGAGAGATACAAGCACCTCAGCCGCTTCTATACACTGCCACTTGATGAGGAGTGGCGATGTAGAAAGTTCGAGAATGGTCTCTGCGGTGATATCCGCTTGATTGTGGCTCCCTTGTGCATCAAGGATTTCGCTACTCTAGTGGAGAAGACCAGAGTTATGGAGAAGATGAAGCGGGAGGTGGAAGGTCAACGCCCACAGCAACCACAACAACCTTAGAGGATTGGTGGACCATCTGGGTCTAAACCCAGACATGAGGAACGGAGGAGGCCATATGATAGACCCCACCATCAGCCCTAGGGGTATAGGAGTTTCCCTCCCCAGCAGGGTCGAGTGCATTTTATATATGTGGAGGCTCTCACCTAAGGAACGCCAGCCCGCGTATGAAGGGTTACCGCCGGTGCAACAATTGTGGCAAGGAAGGCCACTTTGGGAAAGACTGTCCCACCCTTGCTAGGGCAGCGACACGCCCTCTAGTGCAGACCCCTACCCAGCACCAGCAGAGGAACAGAGGCAACAAGCCTCAGGCGACGGGTAGAGTATATGCCATGACAAGAGCAGAAGCTGCAGGCTTAGGTAATCTTGTTACGGGTCGATGCATGATTGTTGGTGAATCTTTGTGTGTGCTGTATGATTCTGGAGCGACACACTCTTTTGTGTCAATTGCTTGTGTGGAACGTTTGGGTTTGCCAGTGCGCGAGCTGTAGTGTGAGCTTGTGGTATCTACTCTGGCGTCGGGTCTGGTTAGGACATCTTCCTTGTGTGCTAGGTGTCCGGTGGAGGTAGAGGGACGCAGGTACAAAGTAAATCTGATATGCCTACCTCTGCAGGAGTTAGAGGTGATCTTGGGGATGGATTGGCTCTCTGCCAATCGCATTCTTATAGATTGTCGAGAGAAGAAGCTGCTTTTTCCCAACTTAGAGGAGCCTGAGTTGTTAACATCTCAAGGAGTGGTCAAGGAACTACAAGAGGGTGCGCAGTGTTACGTGATCATCACCCATCTGGAGGTAGAGAGAGGAGAGGCGACGTTAATGATATCAATAGTGCAGGATTTTGGGGATGTATTCCCGGAGGAAGTGCCAGGGTTACCTCCCAACAGAGAGGTGGAGTTCTTTATTGATCTAGTAAAAGGACAGGTCCAATATCGATGGCCCCTTATCGCATGGCTCCAGCAGAGTTAGTGGAACTCAAGAAATAGATAGAGGAGTTGATGGAGAAGCAGTTTATCCGACCCAGCACTTCGCCTTGGGCAGCACCAGTGTTGTTGGTGAAGAAGAAGGATGGGAGTTCGCGCCTATGTGTGGACTACAGGCAGTTAAACAAGATGACAATCAAGAACAAATATCCACTCCCAAGAATTGATGATTTGATGGATCAACTGCATGGGTCATCAGTGTTCTCGAAGATTGATTTGCGGTCAGGGTATCACTTGATTTTGGTAAAGGCTGATGATGTGCAGAAAACAGCTTTCAGATCCCGGTATGGACACTACGAGTATGTGGTTATGCCTTTTGGTGTGACCAATGCTCCGACGGTGTTCATGGACTACATGAACAGGATCTTCCGGCCCTTCTTGGACAAGTTTGTTGTAGTCTTCATAGACGACATCCTCATTTATTCTAAGACTCAGGAGGAACATGCTGAACACTTGAAGTTAGTGCTTGGTGTTCTGAGGGAGAAGTAGTTGTATGCCAAGTTATCCAAGTGCGAGTTCTGGATGGATGAGGTACAGTTTTTGGGAGATGTGATATCTGCACAAGGCATTGCAGTGGATCCAACGAAGGTTGAGACAGTGGTTAAGTGGGAAAGTCCTAAGTCGGCCACAAAGATAAGGAGTTTTGTGGGGTTAGCGGGCTACTATAGGAGATTTATAGAAGGATTCTCCAAGATAGTGGCGCCTCTGACACTGCTTACTCGGAAGGACCAACCTTTCACTTGGACGAAGAAGTGTGAGGAGAACTTTCAAGAGCTGAAGCGAAGATTGACTAGTGCTCCGATATTAGTGATCCCCGATGTTGGAAAACCTTTTGAAGTTTATTGTGATGCTTCTCACCCAGGGCTTGCATGCGTGCTAATGCAAGAGAAGAAAGCAGTGGCGTATGCTTCAAGACAACTTAAGGTACATGAGCGTAACTACCCCACTCATAACCTAGAGTTGGCAGCCATAGTATTCGCCTTGAAGATCTGGAGGCACTATCTCTATGGTGCTCAGTTTCGTGTGTTCAGCGACCACAAAAGTCTTAAATATCTGTTTGACCAGAAAGAGTTGAACATGAGGCAGAGGAGGTGGATGGAGTTCTTGAAAGACTATGATTTTGAACTACTATATCATCTGGGGAAGGCGAACGTAGTGGAAGATGCTTTGAGTAGGAAGGTTGTACATACTGCACACCTTATGATTAAGGAAGTGGAGCTTCTGGAGAAATTTCAAGATATGAAGCTACAAGTGGAGTTGGGATCTGGGTTCATTAGATGCAGTACCCTGACTATATCTAGTGACTTCTTGAGCTCAGTTAGAGAGAGGCAGTTGTTGGATGTCAGTCTGAACAGAGTCAGAGAACAACTTGGGCCAGATGAGGCTAGGCACTTTGCTTTGGGTGATGATGGCATACTGAGGTTCCAGGACAGAATGTGTATACCTGATGATGCTGAGGTAAAACGGTTGATCCTTGAGGAGGGGCATAAGAGTCGTCTTAGTCTGCATCCTGGAATGACTAAGATGTACCAGGATCTTAAGGAGACCTTCTGGTGGTAGGGAATGAAGAAAGATGTTACACAATTTGTATCCGCTTGTCTAACCTGTCAGAAGGCAAAGGTGGAGCATCAGAGACCCGATGGGATTCTACAGCCTTTGGAGATACCAGTGTGGAAATGGGACAGCATCTCCATGGATTTTGTGACCCATTTGCCACGAACCTTTAGAGGGCATGACACAATCTGGGTTATAGTGGACCGATTAACTAAGAGTGCTCACTTCTTGGCGATGAACTTGAGGATGTCCATGGCTAAGTTGGCTCAACTGTACATCAAGGAAATTGTAAGACTGCATGGAGTACCTTTGAGCATTGTATCAAACAGGGATCCCCGGTTTACGTACGGTTTTGGCAAACCTTATAGGAGGCTTTGGGGACCAAGTTGATTATGAGCCCAGCCTACCATCCCCAGACCGATCGTCAGTCCGAGAAGACCATCCAGTCACTTGAGGACCTATTACGGACATGTATATTGGATCACCTGGGAGCTTGGGATGAGGTGTTACCCTTGATTGAGTTTACCTACAACAACAACTTTCATGCGAGCATTGACATGGCGCCACACGAGACTCTATATGGTAGAAAATGTAGAACTCCTCTATGCTGGTATCAGGATGGAGAAACGGTGTTAGTTGGACCAGAATTGTTAGAGTAGACTATTGAGAAAGTCAGGATGGTGAGAGATAGGATGCAGGCCTCTCAGAGTAGGCAGAAGGCTTATGCAGACCGCAAGAAGAGACCCTTGGAGTTTGCGGCGGGTGATCACGTGTTCTTAAGGGTGACCCGAACCACTGGTGTGGGAAGGGCTCTCCGCTCAAGGAAACTCTCTCCTAAGTTCCTTGGCCCCTATCAGATCACGAGGAAGATTGGGCTGATGGCTTATGAGATAACCTGACCCCCTTAGTTGGCAAATCTTCATCCGGTGTTTCATGTGTCTTAGTTGAGGAAGTACGTGTTTGATTCGACTCATGTGTTGGAAGCTGAAGATATACGTGTTCTGCCCTAAGTTTTAAGGGCTGCCTTTAAGCTATTGGACCTAAGGGCTGGCCCAAAGGATAAAACCACCCCAAATGTCTGCCCTAATTCACTCATCCTACACTTTAAGAATCTGCTCCCTTAGTGCTTAGAGCCACAACCGTCTTCTCTGCCAGGGTTCCACAGTACACTCAGTTCAAGTTCAGCTTGACTCCGTTTTGGCTCACGTAAGTATTCCTAACCTATACTTTTCCATCTCTGGCCCTATTTCCGTGGGCAGTGTTAGAGCTCCGATATTAAACACTTTTGTTCCTTGTTTCCAGCTCACTAATTGTTAAGACTTTGGCAAGTGTACCAAGTCGCACAAGTAGTAACCGGTAAGACCGGAATATCGTTTCCCAAGAGACTCGTGTATACTAATTAATTACGTAATTAGTGACTAATTTAAACTAATGAATAAATCCATATTTTGAGTTTTAATGTATGAAATTAAACTTTGCATAAATAATTAAAATTGAACTTTGGAAGTTAAAGGCACTTAGTGAATGGAAAAG
>Ga0214542_1002025_pt1 | contig 42080 bp, 21 predicted proteins | sample CNSS1metaG_FD_160096 | JGI IMG/M metagenome (GOLD analysis project Ga0214542, IMG submission 160096) | Root nodule microbial communities from cowpea collected in UCLA plant growth center, Los Angeles, California, USA - CNSS1 | ecosystem: Host-associated > Plants > Roots > Nodule | place: USA... | reverse complement strand
ATTTTATAACTATAGATGGTTCAATTTGACCTTTTTTTTTCAAGATGATTTGATTTTTTTTTAACAAATTTAGTTTGATTTTCTTTTTCCTACCTATATGATTTAGTTTTTTTTTTTTTGTTCTATAAAGCTACTTATTTAAATTCTTTTATCAATCCATTCGTTTAAAGGGAAACGGCAAAGTAAAAAGTGTTGGATACAAGAAAACGATTAGAAAGAAAATATTTTCCTTGATACATATAAAAAAAATTACAAACTAATCAACTTTTCATTGAATTTTTACCTTTAATTCAAACCTGAAGAAAATAATAAAATTCTTTTGAAAAATAGTATTTTTCAAAATTACTCGTATTTATGAGTGATCAGAATGGAGGGGAAGGAAGAAAAAGGATGTGATTGTATTGTTGGGTATCAGAGTACTAGCACACGTACTCACAACTAAAATAAAAGATGAAAATAAAGGAACAAAAATAGATAATATGCAATGAATATAATTTATTCAAAGAAAAAAAAAATTACATACCATTCTCTAATCCAAATAGGAGAAATAGGAAAAACTAATACAAGGAAAACCTTATTGGAGAAACTAACCTTCCCTCTTAGAGGAGAAATATTCCCTCGTAATTCTTCTCTCAATCAAAATAAAGTAAAAAGGAATAAGATGGGACTTCTTTTCTCACATGTATTTGGTACGCCTAATAAGTCCCACATTGTTTATGAATCGAGATCAAACGCACTTTAAATAATTCTTCCTCTTTTCCATTCTTTCATATGTCTTTTAAGGACAAAATCGTGACGAAATTTCATGCTTTAAAGCAAACAATACCTTAAGAACTAGTTTTTAATTAATTAATTTATTATTTTTAAAAATAAAATTATTTTCATGATACTTTCGATTCAAATGAACAAATACATTTTTAATTTGCTTCATCATCCTTTTCTTTTCATCCATTCCATATTATATTTTTATTTTCTTCCCTTAAAAGGCAAGAAGGTTTCAAGTCAAATTATTTTCATAAAGTGATTTGTTTTAGCTTTTTTAAAAGAACATAGTTCAAGTTTTACAGTTCAATGGGATTCAATTCAGTTTCTTTACACTTTTTTATTGATAAAAAATGAGTCTATCAACTTACAAATTTTTTTAAGTAATAATTTCTAGGTGTGTTTATTGCAACTACTTTAAAGATTGGGACCGGTGCTAATACACTTCACCTTAAATTTCACACACACAAAATAATCCGTTGAAAATATGAACTTTCCTTGTAATTATTGGGATCGAAATTAAGCTACATTTGACAAAAAATAATCTTATAACGAAAGATTAGTGTTACATATATTTTGGAAAGACAACTTTTTGTGTTGATGAGTGAATGATTATTTGTTCTAAGCATAATTAAGTAAGGATACACGTCGGTTCAAAGTGTCAAATAAAAGCATTGTAAAGGTAAAGATATGGTAGGGTGTCTCTGTACTTGCAAGTAGTACTGTCACATTTGAAAACAAGAATCTAACAACTTTAGTTAACGAAATTAGAAGACATAAAGAAAACAAAACAAGAAAATATATCACCGAACATAACATTATTTAACACAACAATAATCGCATAATAAGAAAGAAACAGAGTACATAGACAATTTTTCATCTTTCTCTGTCGTACGTAGGAAAAATTTAGGTTAAATAAAAGAGGTGTCGGTGGAGAAAAGTCCAAAAAAAAAAAGAAAATTTTCTCTTTAGCAAAGAAAAAGAGATGTTTGGTTATAGGGTGGAGAATTCCTTTGTTTGTGATGCAGAAATTAATGTGTGTTATTTGCAGACATTGAAAAGTGTGGAGGTCCAAGTGGGCAGTTTTGAGAGGGTTGAATTGAATGATGGTGAGTTACAATGACGTTTGTAATATAAACTTGGAAAGTTTGAACTTTTGGCCAGAAATGGTTGTTAATTGCTATGTATAACCAAAACCCAGCTGCTATGAAAAGGATAGAACACCATGCAATTGCAATTGCAAGGTTCAGATGCTTCCCATACACCCAATGCCATTATCCCTACGCAATTGCCATCATCTTATTATTATTTTTTAAGTCAAACAACCATTTTTCCAAATATTCAATTATTTTTCTCAAAATAAATTCACACTTTTTTTAATAAAATGTATTCTAATCACCGATTTATCGTGTATAAATGGATGCAAACCTCATCTTATGATTAATAAGTCAATTTTATGGGATTAAGTTACACTTAAATTTAGTTATTATAATGGTATTAAAATATGGGTTAAATATGTTTTTGGTCCCTCAAGTTTAAGTGAATTTTGAAATTAGTCTCTTTTTGAAATTTTATTCAATTTAGTCATTCATCTTTAGAAATGCGTGGTTTTAGTCCTTCTTACCAAATTTTGTTAAGTTTATTTGACATTTAAAATGTATTTTATGATAATATTTGAGTTAATAGTAAAGCGAAAATATGTCATACGGTGTAAAAAATTCAAAAACTATTATGAAATGCACTTGAAACGTCAGATAAATTAACAAAATTTGGTTAAAATAACTAAATTCATGCATTTTTAAAGATGAAGGACTAAATTGATCAAAAGTTTTGAAGAATGACTAATTCCAATTTCACTGAAACTTAATGGACCCAAAACATATTTAATCATCACTAGTGCAAATTCGCGTTTAGACAGCGCCTTATATGCCTCAGTTCTCTCACAAACGAGGTAGATAGAGACGCGGTGGCATTTTTGTGATTTAAAACAACTTTTATGCCTCAGTTACCAAACAACCGAGACCTATGAGCGTTTATGCCTCGATTATATTTCCAACCGAGGCAGTAATGGTGTGAAAAATTCAAACATTCCCGCTTTTTTAAAATTCAAAAATAATGAGGCAATTTTATGCCTCGGGTCCCAATGAACCGAGGCATATAAGTGTTACTGCAGCGGGCCTTTTCACCCGAGGCCTATAATTGGCAGAATTTATCAACGTGTTTTTTTTTTTGTTATTTTGCGTGAGAATATGTCTCGGTTATGCTTTGAACCGAGGCCTACGGTTATGCTTTGAACCGAGGCCTATTCACGTTTATGCCTCGGTTTCGAATCAACCGAGACAGTATAGCTTATTAGGTTAAAAAACCCCAAATCGCAGCACTGTTCCTGTGTCTTCTCCATTCACAAAAAAATGCAGCCATTGGTTCAGAGATTCTCAGGCCGCGCCACCACTGATTTTGGTCCTCCACCGCACCGGTTGGCCATCAAATTGGTCGTTCTTGTTGGTCCTCCATTTCCAGCGTGAATCTCGCCCCTTTGTACGGTTCATTTTTACGTTTTTGTTTCATTTTTGACTCAGCTCTATCACTTTTTTTGCGTTTTTTTGGTATGTTGTTGAAACCCACACCACCAGACACCACGCGATACCTCGAAACCACTGCGGCACCATAAGTCTTCCGCGAGCCACCCAACTTGTAGATCTACAAGCAATAACAGCCAAACCACCAATCCCAATGGAGGCCATCATGAAACCATCAACGCACTCTCGTGAGCAAACCACCACTACGAGCTACACTTGCGAAGGCCAGATCCAAACACCATGGCAACAGAGAGACACCACCGCAAGGTCTGGACGAAGCAAGCCACCAAAGTCATCGCGACGAGGAAGAAGTTCTAGCGTCGCGCCTAGGTTGTCGTCACAAACCTTACGAAGGAGACGCGTTCAAGGAATGCGAAACTTCTCCACTGTGCAGCCACGAACAAGACAGACGCGCCTCCACTATGCGCTCAATTTTCTTTTTTTTTTTTGAATTTCTGATACACATTAGGCCCCGGTTAGGCAGAAACCGAGGCAGTAACTATTAAATATGTCTCGGGTTTGTAACCGAGGCATAAAGTACTACCTTTTTACCTCGTTAGTATATGCCTCGGGTGCGCACCCAAAGCCAAAAGGTGAAAATAACTGTTGTCATATCCCTTCCTTACACTAGTGCCTTAAAATATTTTAGATCTGTCATAGTAGGTTTGTTTGATCTACCAAATTACTATTGGATTATTCACAAATATCTAATTTCACGTTCCAGATGTACATGTTTCAGTGATGTGAAAAGATATTGAAATTTCCACAATTTACGGTATATAAGTTTGTTAGATCTATTGTATCACATATTATTATATCATCATTAGATTATTTACAAATAGAATATATAAGTGAACGTAAATCTTATTCTATCAGTCGACTTATTAATAATTACTCTAATTTAAAGTGCATTAGAATTTGAATTTAAAATAATGATACCATTTTGAGATGGGAATTTTATATATTTTAACTTTTTCTTTATTAGTAATTTATGTTTGATCTTTCGATACGAAGGACATAAATTATATAAGGGTGTTTTTATCTCTTCTAAGAAAATGTTTCCACATAAAGAAATAAAATCTTCACGAAATATTGTGTAGTTTTCATTGACACATCAAACGATAAGCTATTTTATCTACCATAACCATAAATAAATAGTTGATATGGATCACACTTCTGCTTCATGCGTGCTCTTAAATATTTAAAATGTAATAAGCATGGCAATATCTAGTAACTTCAGCTTCAGGTTTGCATACACGTTACTTATACATTCATTACGAGTAACCCAAAAAGTAAAAAAAAAAAAAATCCTTTTCGTAATAAATAATAAAACAAGGTTGAATTTGCCCGAAATACAAATTCATGTACTAAATTTCTATTTAACTATAAACAATCAAAGTTGCATACAAAATGCTTAAGCACTCGACCATACACTCTAATCAAGTAACATGAAAATTAAAGTTCTATAAGGCAGATTATTTAAGCACGTTTTCTTAATTAAACAGTTTCGAAATTGGTTTTCAAAATCTATAAATAGGTTTATCTATTACATCTAAATAATAATAATAATAATAATTTGAGTATTATGTAACTGTAGGATACCATTGGAGGTAGGAACTTTAGGGTTGTTGCATTTTATATGGCTATTATAAAAAGATGTTATTAAAATTTATTTTAAAGTTATAAAAAATGTGAATGTATACAAATAAATATAAAAACGGGCTTCTTTTTTATGATTTTTCATAAAATTATAATTTAACAATAAGAATTTTAATTTTATGATAATAACTACTCATGAGTAGTTTCCTTTCATTTTTCAATTAATAAATTGATTTATGTTTATAAATGTAAAAAAGATTAAAAAAAACGTAAAAATAATAGTTAACAAAATTCCCGTTATTAATTATATTTATATGTCAACATTGATGTAGGTTTATTGTTTTCGTACATGGTGTTTTTTGTAGTATGTTTTGATAAGAAAGAAGGTAAGAGGAGAAGATTCATTTCTTATTTTAAGGACAAAATTAACATTCAGGACAAATAAATTCAGTAAACCAAGTTTAGGTTAAACTTTAATACAAAAATCATAACGCAGTTCATTTTAATAAAATAAATCTAAATAAACATGTAATTGTTTAAAATATTAAATTTGAGCTAAATCTTTTTAATTTGCTTGAGTTAATCATGTGTTGTATCAAGTAAAGTGTTTTCTAGCTTATCACATAATTATTATCCAATTCCTTCTTAATAGTATTTTCTTTTTATGAATGTTAATTTTAAAATCATTTCAGGCATTAAATTGATAAAGATGGTGATTTAAAATTTAATAATTCTATTGATTCGAAATATTAATAATAAATAATTATTAAATAATATATGAAATAAACAAAACATCATGGATTCTTAATATTTAAAATACATGAATAAATTAATTAAATATATGTTTTCATCAATTATTTTATAAAGTAAAATATTTTTTTGTATATTTTTATTTTTTATTGTTACTTTGTTATTATCTTTTTAGACATTTTAGGTTTTATTTAATAAAATTAGAAAAGATAAGTATTTACTTTGCATACTTTATTTTACAGATATGGGAAAATATCAAAAAAATTAAGAAGAATATCAACAAAATTTGATTATCAAAGTTATATCCAATGTAATAGGGGATATATCGATAAAGTTGGTTACTCAATACAAAATTAACTACAATATTGCAGGTCCAATCCAATTCGAAAAGTTTATAAATAAGGGACTTGACAAAGGCCAATAGGAACAACTCTTTGGGGTGAGAGAGAAAAAAATAATTATTTTGGTAGAAGGACACTTAGCATAAAAGAAGAAGAGGTAAATGTGCATTCTATGCATTTTGAAGGCTGAGAACATTCATCTTTATTCTTGCTAGACATAGGGTTTTTAATATTCAAGTTTAGATTTATCGATAATACATTACGACTTGTTACAATAGGTATGAATGCTAGAGAAGGAATTAAAAGTATAGTAGTATAGTGTTTAGTGTTTATGCTTTTAATTGAATCATGAAACTCAATCCTAGTGAAGCCTTCATCATGGAGTATTTATCATATATTGATGCACACCATAAGTTGACAACGAAATTGACAAATGTAGAGTTGTCAAAACGGGTAACACGGCCCGACCCAACTTAACCGACCACGGGTTGATGATTTAGTGAGCCAATCCAACCCGGCTCACTTTTTAGTGAGCCAAAAAAATTCGAACCCGTCCCGGCCCACCACGGATTGGCTGGTTAAATGGGTTGGCTCACGGGTTCACTTAATTAAAAAAAAAATACAATTTTTTTTATTTTTTTCAGTCAAAACTAAATTATAATTCTAATTAAAATCTAAAAAAACTTTAATACAATCCACATACAAACCAAAATAAAAAAAATACAAATTATTTATGTGTTGACTAAAAAAAACACCTAACATGACGCAAATGTAAAGCCCAACTTAATAAAAAACACTTGTGTGACCCTTTTATTTGCGGGTTGGTGAGCCAACCCAAGACTCATCACGGGTTCAACCCGGATAAGTCGGGTTCTAGATGAGCCAGGTTAAAAATCAACATGTATTGAAATTTGTAAAAAAATTTTAACCCAACTCAACCTGAACCCATGGTGAGTCGAGTTGGCTCGCGGGTTCCAACCCGTTTTGACAACTCTAGACAAAAGTACCAAATCGCACAATTAATACAGTGAAGTCCAATTATCATTTCCCCAACACCATAAGTTGATAACGAGATTGACAAGTGTAGCAAATCGCACAATTAATGAAGTGAAGTCCAAGTATCATTTTCCCATACTTTAGCAATACTTGACAAATGTTGCAATTCATTGAGTTTCATGGTTCAATTCAAAGCATAAAACACCAAACACAATACTTCTAATTCATTCTCTAGCATTCACACTTTTTGTAATAAGTTATAATGTTTTATTGACAAGTCTAAACTTGAATATTAAAAATTTTATGACTAATAATTTTTAATATAAGTTCACATGAATGGTCAAGATTATGATGTTAAATGTTCCACGTCTACGTTTAGTTTGTGAGATCTATTAGTTGTTTTGTCCTCATCAGGTTTTTCACACAAAGAATACATTACATCCAACCCCATGAATAAGGGAGTTAACTACTCCTTAACATTTTGAATACTAGGATAAGAATCAAGATGAATGTCAGCCTTCAGAATACGCCTCTACCTTCTCTCCTTTTAGGTCAAGTATCCTTCCCCAAAATAATTATTTTTCTCTCTCTCCTTAAAAGGTTTTCCCCAATAGGGGTGTTTATTTCCCCTCTTATTTATAGATTTTTTGAATTAAACTGGTTTGCAATTTTGTGCTTAATAAGTAACTAACTTTATCAATATCTCCTCTTGTTGATAACTTTGATAATCAAATTCGGTTGATATTTTCTTAATTTCTTTGATATTTACACTTATATGCAAAATATTAAATATATAAACCAAATATTTCTTTTTTCCAATTTTAATAAATAAAACCTAAAATATATAAAGAGATAATAATAAAATAACAATAAAAGATAAAAAAATAGTTTACTTTATAAAATAATTGATGAAAACATAGAGGTAATTATGATTGTGTATCTATATATTTTTTATTCTATTATCTTATTTTTATATGCTAAATTTATATTAATTTTACTTATATACATATATATATATATATATATATTATAATGTGTAAATAATTTGAATGAAAAATAATAGTGAAGAAAGAATATATATTATATATTTATGAAAGAAAAAGAATATATAATTTTTATCATTAAGTAATCGAAGAAAAAGAAGAATAAAAAGAAGACATGTGTTGAAGAAAAAGAAGAAAAGAATACGACACATGTTCAAGAAGAAGAAAAAGAAGACACTTTTTAAAGAAGAAGAAAAAGACACATGTTAAAGAAGAAAACACATTTTTATCAAAGATATAACATAGTATTTTATATTTTAAAATATAAGATAATTTTGAAATGAGTCGATAACAAATGATAATAATATTTTTACTTCATTAAGTGTCCTAATAAAGAAGGTTATGTTGGAAATTCAAGTATAAGTTTAAGTCTCACATTGAGTAAAAATGAAAAAGTTGAATACCATATAAAGATAAAGATCCATAAATTCATAAGGTTTTGGGTTAAAAGTGATATCAATCCTTTATGTGTGGAATTGACTATCTAATATTTTCCCTCTAAATTATATCTAATATTCACTATCCAACCAAGTTTTTTTCATTTTTCATTAACATCACTATTGATGGAATATTAATTTGATAATGATTAGAATTTTAGAATGGTTGAAAATATAAATGTAAATTTAAGTCTCACACTAAATATAAATAAAAAAAATTGAATACCATATATAAGAATCAAAACTCATGAACACATTGTCAAGATTTTGAATTAGAGATTATGTCAATCTCTTATATATAAGTTGAATTTTTATTTCATTGGTGACGAACCTTTCAAGTGATCCCTTCTCAAAATACTTATCAAGAATAGGATATTTTTACTCATAGATGTGGCAACTAAATGTTTGTGTGCTTTCTTTAAAGAAATGAAAGTCCAAATTTTATAGTGAAGAGTTTCTCCCATGTAAAGTTACGTAGGTCGATCCCAGCAAGATTTACAACAGTCCAATCATTTTACTGCCATTAACATGAGCCTTGTACTTTGTTATTTCAAGTCCATACATGATCATTACCCACACAAATGTCAACGTTTCTGCTACATAATCATTGCATGAATTATCATGACCAGTTTAAATTGGAATGTGGCAAACTTGGCATACTGAAAACCCTTATTCTTCACTCTTCTGTTCTCACGCCCTTTGCTTAAGGTCAAAGAAGGGAAGTTTCTAAATCTGGAACTTTCCATTTCCAAATGGTAACATTAGCAAACTTTCTGATTTGTTAATGCTAATTTCTAATCCACAGTTATGATTTCATCTTCTCTGCTTTCAAAACACTTTTTGCACTTGGCTCACTATCATTGGCTTAACTAGTAAAACCCTTTTGTATATGTGAGTCTTTTTGTCACTTGTAGCCCCCACAAGAACCTAAGATACTGAGAAACTGTTATTATGTCATCAACCAATGGTCCAATGCTGCTTCACCAAGAAATACAACAAAACCTATGGCAATAAAGGGTAATGAAAACAAAGCAAAAGCATTCTTTAAATGGGATTTTAGACACTCAAACATAGGTTAAAACACAATGCTTCCAATAACATAGTTTACAAGTGCTTATATAATAATATTGTAGATATCCATCAAAAATAGGCTCATGATTTGGTAAGTGAATTCAGTGGACACCAAAATCACAGAAATGTAACTTTTTTCTATGATGATCACTGTGACAGCAACCCCATTATTTTTGAAGTATAAGTGACAGATTATAAGGGGTTGCAAACAAATCTAAATACAGAAAAGAATGTAAAACACATGACACTCAAAGTGAAAGACAAACCCAAATCACATCCACACAAGTGAAAGCACATGGTATGATAGTTAGTTGAAGAGTTCCCAATTGAACTTGGGAGGACCTGAACTATTGGCCACTGGGGGTGGTGGGGGAGGGGATGTGGATGCAACAGGGATTAATGGTGGGGCAAAATCAAACAATTCCCAATTTGTGGTAACTACAACTCCTGAGGTGGAATTCCTTGAGGGTTGATGTTGTTCTTCATGGTAAAGTTCAAGGAAATTTTCATTTGAGTTCCTTGGTTGTTGTTGTTGTTGCTGCTGCTCCTGAATTGGTGCTAATGCTAATCTGTTATGTCCATTTGAGTGCTTTTGTTGTTGCTCTATAACTGGTCCCAGCCTTTGGCCATTTGAATGCTTCTGTTGAGGCTGCACTGGTGCATGGTCTCCATTGCTACCAGGCAAGGAATTCTTAACCTTCAGCAAATCCAGAGTTTCAACATACTTTTGAACTCTTTTTACCTTCAAAAATAATGTTTCAGAACCATTAGAACTAGAAGTGCTTAAACAGATGCAATTTGTGATCACACAAAAATGAGTAAAATGCATCTTAGTATCTAGCATTACCTGTATTTTCCTCTGTAATTTCACATCCCCTTCAGCCATTATACCATCCAGTTTAAGCAATTGATTCATCAATAACTCAATCAGATTAAGCACATCTGTTTCTGCAAACCTTCCACCTTTGTTAATAATTGACTCAAAGGCTGATACCTAACCAATTCCAATCACTCATAATCAAGTTTTTGCAAAATGAAGAGAAAAATTCATAGTAATATGAATAGCAACCACAATACATACCCTCCCTGCAAGCCTATCTACTTCCAAGCTGATTTCTGAGATTGATTTTGCAGCTTTCTCCATCTTAGCATTCTTCCTTCTCTCTAACAACCTCTTCTCTTGACTAATAGGGTCTTCAACAAGCACTATCTTGGATTTATCCTTCACCCCAACCATGTCAAGAAAAGCCTTTGAATCCCTCTCCTTGTCTTTGTAAAACAGCTTTTGGTCTTCATGGTGTAACCCAGTTATCCCTGATAGCATCTTCTTCAACTCCCCTGCAAAACCCAGAAATTAAATACACACCATGACCCATACAACCAAAAAGAAGGACAAAAGCAATACTAAAATCAAATCCTGAGATAACAAAAACAAAGTATATATATGTAACAAGTTTTGTCCCACAAGAAAAAGGTAAAGCAACCGACAGAGAGAGAACATAAAGGGAAATTAATAACATTAAAATTGAAGAAAAGTGAAGAGTTACCAAATGTAGCTTGAGAACTAATGTTGACTTCATGGTAAATTGAACCGTACTTGACCCTAACTCTAATGGTGGGAACAAGCACTGAGTTCCGATCCGACTCGGTGGTTCTCATCTGCACCAGCATTCCACCTGGTCTCATCTCCCATTCCTTTGACCCAGACTCAACTCTGCCACCATCTGAAACTCCTTTCATGATGGAAGCAAGACCATTTGTCTTTTGGTTATTACTACTATAATGATTCTTCATCTTCATCATCTTCTCTCACTCTTTCACTTTCACCACTATGCAACAAAAGGGTGTGTGAGGAACAGAAGAAAAGAGATAGCTAGATCTCAGACAACTCAGATTCTCAACCACCCATGACAGAAACCACACTGACTCAATTCACCAAAAACCTGTAAGAACAAGTCTCAGAAATCTCTGACCATTCCACAACAAGAAGAGGCCTGAACTAATCAATGGCTTATGAGGAAAATAACACCAACCCCTTCAAAAGCTGAACCTTCCTGGGATCAAAGCACAGATCTTTAAACTCAAATGTGGCTGAAACTGTGAGTTTCAGAATTTACAGCAAAATCTTGAACAGGAAAAGGATGAAAAACTAGAATAATCTGAAACTATGTTTTTTTCTTCTTATGAATGATGCAGAGGAGTTGATGAATGATGAAAGTGAAGAGAGTGGAGAATTGAAACAGAGAAGAACCGATTCTCGTTGGTATTCTGGAGAAATCGAAGAAAGAAGAATGGTGAAATGAAAACAGAAGAGAAAAGGAATATAAAAACGAGTGGCCAGCTAACTATGCTGACTCTCTGTGATATTCATATATACTCTGCATTTAATTATTTATTTAATTAATTAATTAAAATAACTTTGTTTTTAATAATTGTCATTAAAATATAATTCATCAATTATTCTTTTGTTTCTTGTTCCTACTAATAAAATTGAACATTTCATCACCCATTTATCAAATTGTAATTTTATTTTCCTTTTAGATCACTTTGACTTAGTCTTAGTCAGCCTTAATTTGATTCAAAACAACAGGAAATTAATTTTTCTTTAAAAATCATCCACAAACATGTACTTGTGAATTTATAATGGGACAAAACACCTTTGGTAATAAAAATAAAAAATTAATTTTAATGCACAAACAACTTTACTTTGTTATTTCACATGTATAATTTCATCATTAATTTTTATAGTAATTATTTTAAAATTCATTACTAAAAGATTTCACATTATTAACAATAAAAAAATACCTATTCAGACTTGAGTGCGCTATAATGCCTATTTTATTTGACAGATAATGTTTATACTCTTTCATGTTTCAATAAGAATATCATAACCAGGTGGAGTTTATCTCTTTAAATCAATTTTTCTTTATAAAATATTTTCTATAACTTTAATAAAAAGAATTAAATGCACAATAAATAATAAATGAAATGTTAAAGAAAAGACAAATTTTTCTTTATAATTATTTCTTTTAACTTTAATAAAAAAATAAATTAAACGCACAATAAATAATAAATGAAATGTAAAAGAAAAGAAAAGAAAATAAGTGGGTGAAAAGAAAGAGAAAGGGACAAGGAAAGCCGGCAAAGAAATCTTAATTTTTTTTTCCATAAATTAATGGTTAAGAAAACGAGAGAGAACAGAAATCTATAGTGTTAAAGTTTTTGTGCATCTTGGTCCAGGGTAAAGATGCTGTATCCCTTGCTTCCAAGATGACACGTGTCATATAGGGGTATTTGAGGAATTTAGAAATAGACCAATCATTGATTTTATTTAACAATGAAGTGTTAAAGTGGTAGTTTTAATTTGATGAAACAAATAGTGAATATTTTACCTGCCAAAGCTTCTTATTGGTTATTCGTGTGGTGACTTTGATGATCAAGGTTGAAAATTTTAAATATTATAAATTAATTTATTTTGTAATACATTGATTAAACTTATTTATTTTTTAATAACTAAATTAATGGTATTTATATATTTAATGAGTAAATGGATTATTTTTTTCCATTTTTGAACACTTTGGTGGAAGTGAAGAATTGAGAAGAAAAAAGAAAATTCATCTAGGGTTTTATTTGATTACTTGCTTCTGTAATGTTTCCTTCTTTTAAGCTTTTTGTTAGAATTTACAGTTTAAGAATCAAAACTTTACTTTTGAACCAATTAAATAGTAAAGCACGTTCTTACTTTTCATGTCTTTAAGTTAGAATAGGATTAAGTTAACCACTGCAACATTGTTTAGATATATTTGAAAAAAAAATGTATATATTTAGTTTTCGATTAACCACTACAACATTGTTTAGATCGCTTATAGAACTGTTTAGAAAATATATATTTTGCTAAAAATAACTTTTGTAATATAAATTAATTTTATAAAGTGTATATATAGAAAATAATTTCATTGTGGTTTCAACTTTTTCTTACACTTTTTTTTAATCAAATAACAAAATAACAACTATAGCATTGATGTTGTACCAAATACTATGATGAATGACAAAGTTGATTGTTAATAGATTTAGAGCAAGTGATAAGGAGTCTATACAAGAAAATCTGATATTTGTTTTTTATGGAACAAACAAAGAAAATAGAGGATAAAAATTAGTTTGGATATAAATATTTATTCATATTCATGAAACAAACATATTTTCAATTTTATTCTATATTTTCTCTGAGAATAAAAAAAAATGCTCAAAGTATAAAGACCTGTCATCTTTTTAGTAAAATTTGTTTGGGTCATTGTTGTTCTAAGATGATAATAATTTCTTACTTTGTGATGTGAATTTCAAATTCTTTTTAAACTTATTCAAGATGTGAAACTTGTCTTGTTAAATTCACATAATTATTTGAAAATCAGTTAATTCAACCCATGTTTGAACAAAAGGAAAAAAATTTATAAATATAGTATGAGTAATATAAAAAAAATGGGTTTCACATTCATAAAATAGATAAAAAAAATAATGTTATGTTACCTTAATAAGTCTTATATCGCTTAAGAGTCGATGTCAAATACAATAATGCTCCTTCTTCCCTCTATTTAAAGATTATTAAGTTTTACTTGGTATATATATTTTTCACATATGGGTTATGATTATAGTCATATTGAAAAATTGTGGTTCTATATGGTTATATATGACATTAGTATTACACATATAAGGTATTTGACACCAGTTTTACACTAAAACTTTAAGACAATTGTGTTATAGGTCTTTATTCTTATATAGTGTTTAACTTTGTCTATTTTATCCACTGTGGTACTTTGACTCACACTTAGACTATTCCCAACACCCTATGATTGGAAGGTAGAATTTCCTAATGTCACTTTAGGATTTGTTGCCCTTTATGGTCTCTGTTTATATGCATAACCTAAGATTATGATATCACATAAAGCCTGAATTTAGCTATTTTCTATAGCCATGGACATTAAGCACGTTTGCACTATGGTGGAATTTTTTAATCAACCCTTCTTAAATAATAATAATAATAATAATATAAACAACTTTCTCTCTTTTTCTTCTTTATTACTCTAGTGTCAACGTGTAGGTTTATTATTAAATTTCACTATTAAAAAGATATGGAAATAAGTTTTTTGTTTAACATGGTAATAGAAGAGAGGATTTTTCTTAAGTTTAAAATTGGTGCAAGATTCGATGAGGACTTTACAGGCCAATGATCAATTTCTAGTAAGAAAAAAAAAATAAAGTGATTAATCACAATAAATTTGCTTATGATGTAAGCTAAAAGTTGATGTTAAATCACAAAAGTAAATACACCATTTAAGTTTTTTTCATTGGTCTATTCGAATTATGATGATTCTGTGACAAATGCGATTTGAATATTTGAATCACCAATGTCAAAGTCTTCGTTCCAACTTGATTCTCAAGCCTTAGGAAAATGCTGACTTTTGATGATTGGAAAACACAAATTCCTTAAAGATGTTTGCTAAACATGTGTAAAAGGTATTTTACTTATTATAATAAAACAACATATTTTAAAAGTACGATGTGGCTTTAATTTCATATATGATGATAAATATATGCATTCGTTACTTTTTTTAAGATAATGCATAAAAGAAAGAAAAAAAACTTTTCAAAAGATCAAATGTGCATTTGATATTGGTGTATCATTTATTACTAATACCATAAATTTTTATCCAACAATTCTGAAAAGATGTAAATATTTCGAAGTATTTCTAATGTAATATCATGAACATTTACTTGAAACAACAAATGAAAAAACAACATATATACTTAGAAGGATTTCTGAGTCGTACCAAATAAACCTGGTATCTTTGAGAAACTGGATTCCTACTCAAAGTGTGCACAAAAGCATTCGTGTCTGGTTATCAATGTCGGAAATGGTGATTCCAATGGCATCATGAGTAACGTGTAAGAACATTCCCTTCACACATGTTTCCATTTCTTCAAGCATGCAACCATTTCCCAATCACCACACGCTTTCTTATCCGGAATGTAACAGTTTCAGAGTCAACATGAAGAATATCAATATTGCACATGTAATATCAAACGTTTGATCTCAATCATGTGTTTGCAAAACAATTTTTTCGAGAGAATTAACTGTTTTCGCAGATTAACATGTTGCAATACGGTTGACTAATCATGTCTCTGAAGAAGTGATCAAGGGTTTGATCAAAGTGCATGTGTATGAAAATAACACCTTTTGTATCTCTCAAACATGTTTTTGGTGAAGGATTTGATGAATAGGGAAGAACATCTTCAGAAAAGATAAGTATATATCTTGAATAAAATCTAAACAATATGAGAGACTAATCTTTAAACTCTCAAAGCGTACTTCAGCTTCACCTACATAAACAAATGAAAACACAAGTTGTTTTGTAAAATGCAATATTTTCAGTTAAAGTCAGCAAAATATAGTTTATCTCAGAGAGGTGCCAGATCTGCATAAAGTTGAATTTTATTTTTTTGTTTTTTGCCCCTTCAATTCTTCCAGTTTTCTTTCCTTCTTAATTAATAGTGAAGTGTATGCATTGATATATTTGACTAATGAGTTCACATGTTTTCCCCTTAGTAATGGCAGTGGCACATGGCTGCTTCATTGGTTTTTTTTGCACATTTGACCACACATGGACCACTTGCATCTGCTTCAAGGTAAGTGTGGCAAACATTTTTGTCCGAATCACTGGCACACAATCCCCACCAATGAAGTTCAATTAAAGAAAGAAGAGTCCTTAACAGCAAATAGGGAAGGGGGGCATATGCTGCATATACATGATCTTCTAAAAATAGGATCTTTCGCTGGGGCAAAGGCTTCAACTATAAAAATGTCCAAGAATTTCTGTTCCTGCTTATGCATTTTCAACATTCACCTTTCATCCATTGCAAACAATTGTGCTCCATGCATTCTGCATCCCTTTGGGAAACGGATATATAGCAATAAATGAAGCACTCAATGAAGAAGAAGTTGTTGTGGCTCATAGGAATGGAGGTAGACGAAACAGTGCATTCTTATCATGTTGGAGCAGCTTCTTAACACCAGATCAAGAAATAAAACTAACTGGTGTGAAAAAATGAATCAAATTTTTCATCCAGGTTGAAATAATGTATATCTCAACTTAAAAGAAGAAAAAATTTACTTCTTGAAAATAGTAAAAGGTCTTAGAGTTAAACATTCTCCTGCAAAGTTGTCATAAAGTTAGGATTGGAAATTAAGACTCGTATCGATTAGAATGAAAAAGATAAGTATAATTTTTATCTATTAACTGTCGGTAAAAATTAAAATTAGTATTTTTGAATTTTTGGAACAATTCAGGTTTCGATGTGAATTTAATCCTGTGTTTTTAACTAAATCTACGCATTTCTAAAGTTGGAGGACTGAATGCAAAAATTTTAAAGAAAGATTAATTTTAATTTTCACTAAAAATTAAAGAACTAAGAAACAATGTTAATCTATTATGTGAATTAGATTCATATTTTTGACCCATGTGGTAGAAAGTAATCTAAAATTTGGGTTAAGAGTGTTTAGTTTTGAGGTTGTGTTGGGATGCAATAAAGCGAAACCAACTTGTTGAAGTTATGTTTGAAGTTGAATGAAGATTGAATTGTGAGTGTGACATGAGGGGTGTCCCAAGAAATGGCAATAATGAGGGGTTTGGGTTATCTGTATGAGTATTAATGTGAAGTGGTACTAACAAACTTAAACCATTATTTAATAATCTCTGCTGTGATCTGTTATGTCTTCAATGAGGTTTTGAATGGCGCAATTCTGCACTCCAAGGTAACACTCACCCTCTTCATTACATCACAGCAAAAACAACTTACACTTGTCCCTACCAACTTTAATTAGTTGCCAAAATTTGTTTGCATTGTTCTTGCAAAAGTCTAAACCAAAAGAATATTATAATAATATGGCTACATGAATTATATTGCTGAGGAAAATACACTGCAATTTGTTAGCAGAATGTGTTACAGGGAGTTATTTAATTCATAATATTACATAACCAATTTTTCATCAATTAGTAGAACAGTTCATAAGTTACTTGTTGCAACTATTTTATATCATTCAAACAAATTGTAGGCTCAAAAATCCATTGGTAATAAGAGAAATAAATATTTTCAAAGCTAGTTGACTCAGCATCATGATTTAAATTTAGCATCCCCAAATATTTTCTTTACATACAACCAAAACAAAGTCTTGCATTTTTGTGCGGATAACATGAATTGACATCATTGTATCAATACTTTTTATGTTCAATGTTGAGGTATTTTTTATATGCTAATAAATTAGCCATGGATGAATGGATTGATCAAAGTGTGTGTGTAAAATTTTGAAGAGAAAAATGATAACATTTTAATATTTAAATTTTAACTTATTAATCAGACAATTGAAAAAGTTTAAAATAAAAAAAAATAGTTGTAAAAAAGAAAAGAAAAAGTTAATAAGATTTCATTAACAACTTTATGTGAAATAAAAGAAAATAAGAGTCGTATATATAAACACATTTTATTTAAATATAGATGTCATGTCTTACAACATGATTTTATTCATGTCATTTTTTAAAAATTTATTAAGTCAGTAAATTTGAAAAAAAAAATGCACCTCTTAATGAAACTACCTATCCTTGAATGTTCTTCAAAGAAAGATTCTTCTCAAATTCATATATAAACATAATCCATGTCATTGTTGCACAAAAATATTTAGGAAAAATCATGTCTGTGTTTTTCTTGTTAAATTTATATAAACAGTATCAAATCTCTAATCTTCACAATAATAACCTCAAAAGAGAATCCACAGAATTAAAAATATCTCATATCTTAATTGACTCAAAAGTTTCTTGTTCATCAAAGTTTGTCTCATAGAATGTAACATTCTTAATAATATACAATGATTAAGGTAGTTATGATAAAGTTACATATCCTACTCCTAAATTGTTAAATAATTATTCATTCTCAAATAAAAAATAATAATTTGACATAAAAACGTGTGTTAGTCATAATTTTACCGAACTTATAACAAATTTGGATTCTTTGTTGATTTTTTTTATGTTATTTTTTTAATGGATCTTCATAATATACTGATTACCATTAATTTTAATATTTTAAAATATATTAAAAAAAATATTTAAAATATCAGTGTATTTTTAATACTCAAAACAGATAACAATACAAAAAAAATCAGTAAAAAATTTAGACTCATCTTATAACTTATTTCTATAACTTATTTCTATGTTCTCTTAATAGTTTGTGTCAACTTCGTTATGGTTGCAACATGTTGTTGTTTTGTGACATTAATTACTTTTAATGTTGGGGTGTTTGTTGCACCAACCCTAATATTACTGCAACAAAAGCCTCAAGAGTTGGATTAGATGGAAAACATAAGACACTTGGCAGCAGGAGAAGATAATAAATATGAATCTTAACCTTACTGATAGGTACAGCCTAAAATTTTCTCTAAAATTAATTCTTTTAAAAAGGAAATTACTTTTTTCTATTTTATATTTTTCTTTTCACCTTTGTAGAAGTATTCAAAATTATTTAAAATGTTAATACTTAGATTGCAGAATTTAGAAATCAAAAATGTATTTTTAGATCTTCAAATACGTTTTCAATTGCATAATATATGTAAATACATAATTTATAGGAACATATATTCTAAATTATATAATTCTGAATATATTTCAAGATTTTTAGGTTATATAATATGAAAATAGCATTTATGAATTATATAATCTGAAATACATTTTTAAAACTTGCAAATGTACGAAATACATTTTTAAAATTTGAATTATACGATTCGAGACAGATTTTAGATTTATGGATTGTACATTCATAAAATCCATAAAATCCTCTACCCATAGATTATTTGGATATACACCAATAGGGGTGCAGAAATAAAGTATGGGGTGGTAAAAGATATATCCTCTTTTAAATTGCTTTATTTTTATTTTGGGCCAATTCAACATCCATTTATATGTTGGATGTACTCTAGATTTCTCTCAATTCTCTGAATTTTCTTCTCTTTAAAGTTGTTTTAACTTCATCTACATCTTTCATTTTCTTTTTCAGTTTCCAGAAATCTTACCAAAAGAACCAGGCTTTATAAGGTAATATTTATAGTTGGTAGAATGTTACTCCTGTTAAAAAAACTATGAAAAATCAGTTATGCAAGCAGAGATTAACCAGAGTGGTCTCAATAGCCATAAAAATTCAAAGTCCAAACAAGAAAAAATGTTTCAATACAATTTGGATTTTTTTCCATAAACTCTTTCTAAGAAAAACATAAAAAAATTACATTAAATTTTTCATAAACTACATTAATTAACAAGCTAGTAGATATGGTATGAAGACTACCAGTAATTTTCACATTTGAGATGCCTCCATTGATTCAAATTCGAATCAATGCATCCAGTTTTTCTAAATTTATAGGTAATGTTCATCATTGTCATAGATTTTAACCAAGAAACTGCTACTGCCTAATCTCCAACCCTCATTCCAATGCTTGCAAATCTGTCTGGCCTTCACATATTCCACTTAAGTCTTCAATTTCCTAATTTCTTTCCCTTAATTTAACCAAGAAAGTCTTGATTTTGAACTGTTAAATCAAATGCCACAGATTTCAATCTTCATTTTCTTTGTACAACAGATACTCTTGCATTGCCTTAGGTTATGAGATGACTACACCACTCTACCTGTGTCATAAATAGCTCATACAATGGTATTGCATGTCATGTGTGGTTCAATTTTCTAAACCAAATCAACTCTGTTCTCAGCTCAACCATACATGATCATGACCAAGGTAAAACACAAATTGATGGAAGCATTCAAAACCTTTCAGCACTAAAGAATGTCAAAAAGTATGAAATGGCAACAGAATCAATGTACAACTTTTTGTTGTAATTATTGAATTATATCATGGTTATGTCTTTTGTAGTCTTTGATAAACAGCAGACTGTGCTTATTGTTGGAAGTCTCACATCGACCAGAAATAAGGCAATTTCATAGTATATAATTACAAGTTGGTTTTGTGGGATTGAATTAGACTTAAAGTCTACTTTTCTTAACATGGTATCAGAGCCATTTTTTAAAATCTATGTCAATAGTAAAAGATACACAGCAACAGTATGTGGGTGGAGCTCATATCTATATGCTAAATAGATGCACAGTTCATGGAACTTCAGCTCAAGCATATATAAATTAAGGAAGATAAGACTATAAGTTAAGTTGTAAACAAGCCAATGATTTTCACATTGCTTCCTTTAGATTTTAGAATCTAAAAGCCAACTAAATAATTCAACATAAAAACAAATCTTATGTATTGTTAAAATGGTTAGAATTATTCTTGCAAAAGTTGCCAATATCTTCTAGGCTATTTCTTCAGGTTGCAAATCCTTCATCTTAACTGTCAAGCACGTATCAATGTTCTAAACAAACCAATGATTCTCATACCACTTCCTTTATATGTTATAATCTACAGAACAACTAAATAATACAGTTAAAAAACACAGTATACAAAATATAAAAATCCTTAGAGGTATTCACAAAATAAGGCTATAGACCACTTATTTCAGTTTCACATAAACATCAAAATAAAAAGGGTTAAATATGTTTTTAGTACTTAAAGTTTGTCACAAAATTGGAATTTGTCCATCTTCCAAACTTTGATACAATTTGATCCTTAAACTTTAAAAATGAATAGATATGATTATTTTAACCCAACGACGTTATATTTTTTTGACGTGTCAAACCGTGTTTCAAATACTAGCCTGGAATGCTGCTTAATACGTAAAAAAATCTAATGTGGTTGGGTTAAAAGTACTATATCCATTAATTTTTAAAGTTTGGAGACAAAAATGTATTAAATTTGGGACATGAACGAATTACAATTTTGTGTCCAAATTTAGAGATAAAAACATACTTAACCCAAATAAAAAAGACTAGCCACCTCAACAATAAAGCTGCACAACAGGCATACATTTAAATGGGAATAAAGAGGCCTCCTATAGAATGCAGACTTGATTATTAAAAGATGAAGTGTAAAGTCTTTATGAATCTTCAAACATACTAATGCTATTACCTCTAAATTTGTTTGCCACCGCTGCAATCCAGGCTTTGTCTTTATTGCTAAATGCATACCTTGTAGTTGAGGCCAGCAGAATGAATCCATCAGGTTTTTGCAAGCCAGCATCATTCTCATCAGAACCATGGAAGACTGGTTGGATCAGAAGACAGCGAGTCCCCATAGGTACCAGATCCTGAAATTCAGAATCTGAAGCATTCATCAAATTTTCAGATTTATGAACAAAAATGCAAAACCATACAATCTTCATTCGACCAGAGGCAGCATTATTGTTTGTTTCAAAATAAGATCAGGTGTCTTTTTCTAGTGAGTGAGAAGGTTGGATAGGCTTTTTTTCTCATAATTTTCCAGAATTTGGTCAAATACGAGTCCAGATTCTCTATTTGGTTTTTTGGTAGTGTCCTCTGCTAAGTATTAAATTACACTATATTAGTACTTTAAAATTCTTTATAATATATTTTAAAATTTTTAAATCAGTGTTCATCGGTGTATTCTAAAGACAGCAGAGGAACATCACAGTCAAACCCAACAGAGAATCCAAATTCGTCAAATACCTCTCATGATAAGGAGACACTTCATAAAACATGCTTGTTCCAAACCCATCTCTGTTGGGATTTAGTCTTTGGTAAATAAATTTCTTTTCAACCATACATTTTAGTTTGAAATTTTAATGTGGCCTCTATTCTAGTTTTGGACAACTAAAGATAATCAATTGAATGTGCAGATGCTTTTCTATCTCCCAGAAGATTTAGCCTAAAAAACAAGCTACTTCAATATGCTTACTTAACCAAAACTATATATGAATTTCAATACCTGCATCTTGAGGAAAATATAGGGTGTCTTTCAAATCATACAGGCCAGCTTTTCCAATCTTTTTCTTAAACCAATCCGGAAGAATTTCTTTTGATGTATCGTCTGGTATGTTCCAGTATCCCCTTGCACATATTTCTCCTTGAATTAAAATTAGCTGAACAGATTGAGATAGTGAAAAAATAAGGTAGAAGAAGAAGAATTGTAACACTGAATTGAACTGATGAATGAACATAGAAGTTGCTATCTATATTTTACATGACAACTTCTAAGCTTTAACTACAATATAAACATCTAACTGTGCGGATTAGATAACTTCTAACTAACCAAGCCAGTCCTAGTAACCTGGATCAGCTTAGTAGGCTGAGTAATGATGCACAATACATATACTCTAGCAGAAATGGTGATCAATTTACACATTGGTTACTTGACAGTTTTACCTTTTGGACAAGTAATTTAAAATTTTCACCTCAAACATATATAATACAATCAACTCAACAGATGTAACTGTATGATCACGACTATCAACATCATTGTCCCTTTCGGCCTTTTCTTTTTCTTCATTTTGGTGCTAACCTATCATATATTTTTGTGGCATTCCAAGGTTAGGGAATTCCCTAAGACTCAATGAAAGCTTAAAATGTTACTTATAGGTAACCTACAAATGAAGAACCCCAGCAGCAATCAACCTACCACTTTTTTTTATCGGCAAAGTATGAGTACTTATATATATATATATATATATATATATATATATATATATATATATATATATATATATATATATATATATATATATATATATATATATAATGGAGCACTTGGGTGCCTCAACCCACATACAAAAAGTATGTACAATGTTTCCAGTCATTCAACCCTTGTAAGTCATGATTAAAAGACCTCTATATTTGATATCGAAATATCCCTACCCTCTATTCAGACAATGCTGGTCTTAGCACATATATAACATACAAAACAGACAGAGATTGGTCTGCAATTGCAAGGGGAAACATATCTCATTAAACATAGAAGAATTCATGTGTTTCTTTAAATTAATAATGATAATCTATGAGACATACCATAGCTATGGCATTTGTATTACGCAACAGAACATATGATGCCCAAGCCAGATCCTCCTTCAGGCCATTCCCTACCTCTGTTGACATAACAAATATTTGCTCAGTCCCTTCTGGTATAGCCTTTTCGTCCACTGGTTGAGCACCCTATTTCCCACACTTGGTTAAGGATCAATATCTTACATGAAAAACTTCATATTTGAGCTCCATATATATTGTATAAAAAAACAATGTTTTAGAAAAGGGTCCACAACTACTATTGTGGCAGTAACATCAAGGTTTTTGAAGCCTCTGCAACCAAAATACAGCTCCATTTATCTGTAACTTTCTACAATATCAAAGATTACTGTGAAACTGCGACTATGGTCATTTAAAACATCAACAAAAAGTAGGGTTACTTAATTGTTAAACACATTGAAAAAAGAAAGTTTTTTTCTTGAACATGTTCACTAGGGTGGAAAATTGAATTAATTCTACAAGAATAAAATCAGTTACTTACCTTGAGAAATTTACCAAGGTAGGGCAGCACAATTGAGAAGGAAGCCAAAGACAGACCCAAAACCTCTGTACTCTGCATAACCAGGAAAACACACCAGTTATGAACCACAGCCCAGAAAATTAAATAATCGAAAACTGAAAAATGCAAAACAAAAATGCAGTTTTCAGCTTTAATTTCTCTCACAAGCTGAGCTGGTGTAATAGCGGCTGCATCACTCCCTAGAAAGTGATTCAAAAGGAGAAGCGAACCAAAGCCATAACCAATCCATCTGGGCAAGTAGGATTCATCCAACCCAGGTATCCCTGGAAGCAAAGCAAAAAACCAAGCGAACCCAGATGCCAAAATTGATGGTTAATAGAATAGAGATAGCTAAAAATTTATTCTTTTTAGTTTCATGCCAGATACAGACAGTGTAATTACACATTACTGATTAAAAAAAGTATTTTTGCTTCAACCATTTACCTATGGTTGGTTAATTAAGATTAGTTATTGTGTTTAGAGAGAGACCCAATGTGAAGCGAAGAACAGAGAGATTGAGTTGTTGTTGGGTTGAGTTGGGTGGCTGAGAATCTTGAAGACTGGATCGAGGTATTGTTGTGAGTGGGAATTTTCTGAAGCAGGTTTTGGGACATTGTACTGGGAAAGGAATGCAGGGTTTGAAACAAATGGTGGCTATGTTGTTCATGTTTTGTGTCTGGATAACGTTTGTCAAAACAGAGTTTCATTTCCTTAAAAAATGTGTGTCAAACTCAAATGAATTGATGGGTGACCACAGGTGTGACTAAACCAGCTACGCTCTATATTTAGTCAGAAGTTCTATATTAAATAAATAAGGTTAATTTTTTTTTAATTTTATCAAATAAGCTCTAATTTTGTTTTGTATTTAAAAATATATTAATTTTTATCAATTTTATTTAATTTAGTCATTTTTTACTAACACATTTAAATTATTATCAGCTATGAACAGTAATTGATATGTGTTACTTTGTGTTTTTTTTTTCTTTAAATGTTCACTTGTCAACCGACTAGTGTGTCACGTGTCAAAGTTAATATTTTATATTCAATTTGGTTTCTATATTTGTTTTTTTTTTTTAATTTAATTTCAATTTGGTTTAAAATTGACCAATTTTGTCCCTATCGAAATATGACCAAATTTAATTTTTATATCAAAGTTATAATGATATAAATTTTAATATATTATATAAAAATGTTTAATAAAAAATGTGAATTTTAATATAAAAATTAAATTTTGTTTCAATTTGGAGAAGAACTAAATTGATTCATGATAAAAAAATTGAAACTAAATTGAACAAAATAACAAATATAGAGACGAAATTGAATATAGAACATTGATTTTGACCCGTGACACGTTGGATTGACATGTGGACATTTAAAAAAAGTTCAAACAAATAAAAAAAATATAAAAAACCACGAAGTGACACGTAGCAATCATTGTTCGTGACCGTTAACGATTTAAATGGTGTTAGCAAAAAAATAACAAATTGAAAAAAATTTATAAAAATTGGGACTTATTTGAACACAAAACTAAAATTATGATTTATTTGACAAAATTTAACGAAAATTAGAAAAAAAAAATTTAACCAAAATGAATAACTACAAAAAATCATAAATTTATTATCTTAAAATTTTAAATTAATCTCTTGTATGAACTCAATTATAACTCATAAATGTCTAATATCACAGTATTAGAACGAATAATTCATCTTTTATTCAAACGTGTCCTATTTTATAATATAAATATTCCCTCACTTATTTTAAGGGAGTTTTACATTTAAAATAACATAGAAAACAAACAATTGTAACACATTTCATTATCAAAGTTTCTAGTGGTTGGGAAAACCCATATTCACTACTCCTTGAAATCTCCATTTCCGCCTATCTTGTGTATTTGACATACCAACTTTTTCAATCATTTCCTTTATCTCATCTCGCGAGGAAAACATTAAAAAACTAGTTTACCATTTCTCACTAATCCATTTATTTGGTACTAAATATTTCGTGTCTCGTCAATATAAACAAAAGAATAAACTTTCGCCTATTTGTTTTAGATTCTACAAACATAGTTGAATAAGTCATCACATAGGTAATGATAAACCAATTTTTGCTGAGTAACGTGAGTTTGCAACCAAAAATAATTATGTTTAATATGTATTATCTTGAAAAATAGAATACTAAATTAGATGAAAATTTTAAAAAAATAATTTTAATTTTTACTAAAAGTTTAAAAACTAAAAATATATTTAATCTATAAATAATACGTAAAATAATAATAACCATCACATAAAAAAATAAGATTAAATTTCAAATATATTTCTAATGAAAGGTATTAATTATGACAAATCAATCTATATTATTATAATATAACTTGTAATTCCTATAATAGTGATTTAAATGTAATTTTTTATGCTTATTTTCTAAACTAAAAATTTATCATAGTTGGTTTAATGTTATATTAGATAATGTATCAAAATCTATTTATGTGATATATGAATCACAATGAAAATATAATTACTATTGATTTATTTTACATTTTTTAATTAAAAAAATGTAATAAATATATAAATAAATAATTATATAGAAGTTGTAACGATCCAACATGTAAACTGTAAAATTCAACTAAAGCAAAATAAGAACTACATGTTTATAAAATTAAAATTTAACCCAACATTGTGAAGTTTTAAAAGTATGAGAATTAGAATAGAAATAAATGAAAAAAAAAATCAAATTAAGAATTAAAGAAAAAACTTATATTATAATTTAAGCAAAAAAAAAGTAAGATAATAAATTAATTCAACCACGTTTTATCTTATCTTATCATGCTTTTTAATATTGACAACGTTAGACCAGCCACACCTGCACGTGCTGATATTTTTCACGTCTCTATCCATTAACCACTTATGGCAATAGTAGAAGAAACACCAATGGTGGCAAACAAATATCTGAATGCTAAAACACATCCGTGCGTACATTAAAATCCGTACACCCTTTTCTAGTGTCCAATCAGATTTCGACCTTCCAATCCAACGGTTCAGTAGAGAACATCATCATCTAAAATTGTTAAATGCCATGTATACCCTTGAAAACTACGCGTCAAATTGGTAGCCTAATGTAATCTGGCGCAACCACTGTTCTTATTGGATTATGTCATATTAGAGAAACATTCTGAATTTTTTACAAAAATAATATGTTATTGTACCTATTTAAAATTTACTAGATGGTTCAGTTTTGTATGAAAAAAAACATAAGAGAATATATAAAATATTGTAGTGAAAAAATAATTGCATGTATGCATTATATTTAAGATTTAAGACTTTTTTATAAAATTATGTTTTGACTGTTGAATCCGCAAAATGTTGTAATTTAAATTAAAACCAAAAGTATTGTCATTTGAATTTAGCTAAAAATATTTAAAATTAAGAATAAATATATTTTTGTCCTTCAACTTATAATGAAAATTAGAATTAGTCTTTAATACCGTTCTTAACGTAAAATTAATCTTTAATATATAGTTTTTTTTTAAGTATAGTTTAAAATGAGATTAATTACATTAATTACTATTAAAAAAATTATATTTCTTATCAATTTTGTTTTAAATTTTTTTTGTAAAAAATACTTACAAATTTTATTGTAAAAATAAAATTGCTACTAATTTTTTTGTAAAATATTTTTTACAAACACTTTTCACAACAAATTTAGTAGGAGATACTTGCGAATTTTATAATTTTGTAGAAAATAATTATAATTACTGCCAATTAATATTCTTAAAAAAAATGGCAAAAAAAAGTTTTTTCTTGTAAATCTTTTTAACAAATTTGCAAGAAAAAACCTATGTAATATGAAAGATTCTAGTAGTGAGTTTTTATTTAAAATTTTATAAAAAAATGATTGAAAATTTCTAAAATATATGAAATAGAAGTTTCGAAACCATTTCCAGTTAAAGAATGACCTCTAGAAATATTATCTTTCAACTTGACTATTTTAATTTATATCTTTATTATTAATTAAAATAATTGAATAGTTTTTGAAACTATTTTTAATATTTCATTTATTTATTTCTAAACTTGTGTAATAGTGGGATACTTATTAGTTTCAAATAATGTTTTCAAAATGAAAACCAACCTTGTAATATACATACTTTTTTGTAAGGAAAATTTGAATCTTAAGTGAAACTGAGATTTATTAAATTTATACAGTAATTAAAATATATAAGAATAACATTAGAAGTTAATTAATGTTTTACTAGTGAGATGATAATACTATATTTTAAAAATATTTGATTTTAATCTAATTTCACGTGTTTTTAATGTTTATTATTATCTACTAATTAGAAATTATGATTTTAAAATATTTATTATAAACCGATTGTTGATACAAGCAGCTCAACACTCGTGTCTTTGGTTAACGAGTTGGTATTGATATTTAGTTTGACAATGAAGTTGCAATTGAAAGTACATTTGATATTAATTTAGTTGACTGGGTGGGAATATAGATTTTTATAGTAATTATTTTATAAAAAATAATATTTTTAAACACATGTCAATTCTTGATTAGATGTGAATGTGAAAAAAATACATTATTTATAAATTCTAATTAAATTATTAGTTTATAATATAAAAAAATAGTTCAATTAAAAAAGATTAATGTAAAGTTGTACAAGCAGATAAATTAGTTAAATTTAAGTTGTTTTTATTTAAGTAATAATTTCAATATATTCATGATAGTTCTGTGTTCGGATAAGAAAAAAAGCCATTGTGTTGGAATTCAATTTCCTCTATAATTTAAGAACCAAATTCATTTCGGAGCTATGATCACCTACACACTGTTTCTCTTAATATTGGAAAGAGCTACCTGACAAAAAGATGCCACGTCATTAATCAGGTTTATAAACGGTTGCGTTCTGATCCGCTAAATCTCTACTGAACATGTGACCTGATACTATGTGACCGGCGTAAACCGTCACTTCACCGCTATAAATACTTTTATAACAATATATTTTCCAGGTAAAATATACTATACCAATATATAATGGATTTTCTTTTTTGTTATCTAATATTTTTTTTTTAATTTTATATTTTAAATTAAAATAATGATTTTATCAATATTATTTTTTAGGTGAAACTTTATTTAAATTGAATCATTTTTTTAATTTGATTGTTTTTTAAAAATTTAACCAATTTTTTAATTAAAAATAACCTACAAAACACATAAAAATTACACAAAATTATAAAGTTATTTTATCTAATTTTTATAATAATAATAATAATAATTTTATTATTATTTTTGTTTAAAAAAGTGAATACAGGTAAAAAAACACACACATATAATACATATATTTTCCCTCTTTATCTACAACTTTTGACAATTATGTTTTAACATTTTTTTTCTCATATATTTTTTACGTAATATTTTATAAGTGATTTTGTAATATAAAAAATTAAAAAAAATGAAAAATTACTTAAAAAATGAAAAATAATTTTTCTAATCCAAATTGAATGAATTTAATTTAATTTAATTTTTAGCATAATCACAACCGACTAAACCAAAATACCAATTGAATTGAATAGTTATTAGTTGGGAATATGATATATAAGATTTAAAAGTCTAATATATTTAAATAAAACAAATAATATTTTCCTAAACTTTTAGTAAAAGATAGAATTAATTTATTTTATAAATTTTGATTCTTAGATTCTAATTTTAAAAATGTGTTAATTTTATTATTTTAAATAATTTTTATTTAATTTATTTGATACTTTCATTTAACATATTTTTATTAAAGCTAGATCCAGTATTCTAAAAATGGAGGACTGTTAATCCAAATTTTAAAATGTAAATAGTTTCAATTTTCATCTAAAACTAAAAACATTTTTATTATAATCAATTTTTCAACTAAGTAACTGGAAAAATATATTATGTAAACAAATTTAATGTATAATAATTAAAAATAAAGTTAAATATAGAGGACTAAATTCCTCTTTTATAAAAATGGATGGCTAATTTAATATAAAACTAAAAAGAAAAATTAATTTCAATTTTAAAGTTAAGTGATAAAATTATATTTAACTTTATTTTTAATTGTTATACATGAATTATTTTTATATAATATATATAACCTCCTATCTAAATAGAATAACTCTACTAAATAAATATCACATAAATATAATATTAGAAGAGCATTTGAGATGAACAATCTATAAGGCACATCACGATATCATGAACTAAACTGAAATTTGAGGTTGGACAGTTATCCAAAAGGCTTGCTCATAGAGCAAAATATTACATAGGCAACGGTGCCTTCAATGAGTACTCAAAGGAATGAGATTCAATCCAAGTTTGGCTACACTTCACATACTTACAAATAATTTGAACATGTTATAGCAAGCAGATACTTACAAATATTATAAACATGGAACATAGTAGGCACTTAATCATGTGATAGCAAACAAACAGGACTCTAAGACTCAATTATCCAAATACATATAATAAGATCAAATTCTCTGGATGCTTACACTTGTGGTGGCCTTGACTGCTTTGTAGGTCTATTGCCAATGGATTTCACCCTACCACACACAAGGTTAACCTTCAAACATCTAAGCCAAAGACTAAGGTCTCCCGTTACTCTCACCACTTGAATCAATATGCTCTACGAGACTAACTGATTCTTTAGAGTTTCGAGCAAAAGCCTGGAGGATTTTTGATACTCTCGCTTAGGCGAGACCTACTCGGTTGGGCAAGATTATCAGGTTTCTTCATTGTTCGCGCATTCAAGGCAGAAAAACGAGCCACAACAACACCCAGAACTCAGACCAGACACTTTTACACAACCAACATCATCATTCAAATTATTAAGACGTGAAACAGACTAAAGCATGCAAAATAACTTAAGACATACAAAACCTAGCTTCCCTTACCTTTGTGTGAAAAGAAGCTTAAGAAGAAGGAGACGTAGTGATGTACCAGGAAACTTAAAGAGCTCAAACAAAAGCATATGGACGAAAACGAGATTAAGGCAACAGTTAAAGTGGAACGAGATTAAGGCAACGGTTAAAGTGAAACCAGAGTTCAGGAGCTGAAAACGGAAAGTAAAAGAGGTTGGAAGGTTACTTAAAAAATTGGAGGGAACATAGTAGAGTCTTTGTTGGAAGAAAAAAGAGAGTGAGGGAGAGGAACAGTTTTAGAAAAGAACAAAATGAGAGTGAGTGAGGCTGAGTGAGAGTTCTGAAGGTTCTTAATGGGTTGGCTTTGGACCTTCGAAAAAGCAAAATCCAAACCTCTTTAGAGTAGAAAAAAATGGACTTACAATGTCTTCTAAAAATCCGATTAAGTTAAAATGCCATGATATAATTACATGGGTTTTTTGAATACAACTTTTTTCCAAAATAAATCTTTAAATGTGTACGCCTAACCCGAATCAATACACGAGTTTGTTTTTTTTCTCAGATTATTTAAATTTTTTGAAAAATATTTAAGCCACTTAAAATGAGAATTAATCTGTTTAGATTTTATTTTTCTTAAATCCCACAAAGATTATGATAAACACCATTAAAGATAAGACACTAAACGACTTTTAGACTCCAAATTACAAAAACTAAACAATGGATGGGGAGTGAAATAACCTACACACAGGTTCTCTCATGCTAAAGTCTCTCTTCCAACTGATACTCGCCACGTCAGCAATAGGTCTCGAAGCGGCTGCGGATTTATCACCGACTATCACCACAGTCACTTTGGTGACACGTGTCTGAATCGTAACCTGCCACTGCAGGTGAAAGATAGCGCGTGAACGGTTCACCGGTCATTCCCACATTCTTATAAACTCTTCTCTCTCCGATTTTCACATCCTTTTTTTTTTTTCTTTTTTTCTCTTTTCTTATTCTCTGCGATTCCAATTCACTGCGCTTCCGTTGGCTTGTTTTTTTTTCAGCTCGCGGTTTCGCTGTGAGTAGTTCCGAACGATTCGTTTTTGCACTGAGCTGTTCTGAAAGCTTCATTGTTGTTTTTCAAATTTTCAGTTACTGATCGATCTTGGAGTGAATTCTTTCTTTCTGTATTTTAAATTCGTGAAGAGAATTGTAAATTATTTGCTATTTTCATTTTGATTTTTGTGGTGTTAGCTTTAAGGTTTGCGTTTTCTATTGTTTGGTTGTCATTCTTGTATTTTTGTCACTTCGCAGTTTGTTGATGGTTGTTAATTATTGTGTGCAGGAATGGAATTGGGGTTCTAGTTTGTTCTTTTTGGTTCCTTTGTTATGTTCTTGAATTTGATTTGGGGTTTTAGGGCTTTTGAATATGTGAATTTAGAGTATTGGATTTTATTTTATCATTACGATATTGATCTTTTGATGGCTTTGGGTTCTTAAAGTGAGTATTCATAGCTCTGATGAGAAAATAAAGCGAGAGGATTTAGATATCTTTCTATTTTTAATTGTTACCTTACTTTTTTTCTTCGAAGCGAATTCCTCTCTTAAGAGCAGATAAAGCGGTTAGAAAAAGGATTTGGTGTACGGGATTATTGGTTTGTGATTTATCTTTCTGGAAAAGGGTGTTGGTCAATTTGCGGGCATGTTTTAAAAATCATGCCAGGTCTTGTTTGGTCGTTTTCATTTGATTTAGCTGGAGTTTTCCATGTACTAATTAATATGTATGTGTTATTTTCTTTGTTGTTAGATTTAAAACAGCAATTGTCAGAGTTCAGAAGGAAGAACAATTCTGGATGCATTTGGTTCAACCGGAGTTATTGGGTTTGGTAAAAGGTTTTGGAATAGAGTGAAGCTTGGATATTTAAGAAAAGATAGAAGAAATACTATCAGGAGTTCACACGCAATCTGTCTGTTACGTAGAGTACATGAGCTATTTTAGACTATTTTAAATACCAGTAGGCTTGGCTCTGGAGAGCTACACAAACTGCAGTCACCAAGGGGGGATGACCTCCATGACACCTTCGCGGGTGACAGGAGGCTTAACCCAATCATCTTCACATTCTGGAATTTTCTTTCAAGGAGATGGGCAGTCACAGAGTGTAGTTAACACTCACTTAAGTTCATCTATTGTTAACTCATCTAGCACAGTTACGGGAGCCCGTCGAACAAACCTGGGTCCGGTTTCGGGTGATATGAATAATGTAGTTTTGAACAGTGTAGCAAACTCTGCACCAAGTGTTGGAGCTAGTTCTTTAGTCACAGATGCAAATTCTGCTCTCTCTGGTGGCCCCCATTTGCAGCGAAGTGCCAGTGTTAACGCGGACTCATACTTACGATTACCTGCCTCACCCATGTCATTTACGTCAAACAATATTAGTATTTCAGGCTCATCAGTGATCGATGGTTCCTCTGTAGTACAGCAGAGCTCTCATCAAGATCATAATGTTCAACAATTGCAGCAGAATCAGCAGCAGCTGCAGGGTGCTGCAAGTGCTACATCGTTGCCTGCGTCTCAAACTGGTCCGTCTTCCCTTCATATGGGTGCACATGTCCCTGGATCTTTCATTCATGATCCAAATAATGTATCTCAGCTGTCCAAAAAACCTAGAATGGATATCAAACAGGAAGATATAATGCAGCAGCAGCAGCAGCAGGTTATGCAACAGATTCTTCAGAGACAAGATTCCATGCAATTGCAGGGTCGAAATCCACAGTTACAGGCTTTATTTCAACAACACCAGAGACTGAGACAGCAACAAATCTTTCAGTCAATGCCCCAATTACAGCGAATGCACTTGCAGCAACAACATCAACAACAGCAACAACTACAACAACAACAAATGCAATATAGGCAGCAATTACAGCAACAAGTGATGCAGCCCTCTTCTGCTGTCAAGCGCCCAGGCGACAATGGTGTCAGTGGGGTTTGTGCTCGTCGATTGATGCAATATCTCTATCATCAAAGGCAACGGCCAAATGTGAGTTGCTTATTTGCTGCATGTGATGACCTATCAGAGTGTCAAATCTATATTAACTACATCATCTGTCCAGTTCTTGTTTTCTTTATAAAGTTTATTCCTTTTTCTTTCAGGAACTTAATTATATGTGAGCACATTGTTTTATGCTTTGGGTATTTTTGAATTTCTACATCAGTTATTACTCTCTTTTGAATTTTTTCTGTTTTTTTTCAGGATAATAGTATTGCTTATTGGAGAAAATTTGTGGCTGAATATTACTCTCCTCGTGCAAAGAAACGGTGGTGCTTGTCGTTATATAACAATGTTGGCCATCATGCACTTGGTGTTTTCCCCCAAGCAGCTACGGTAAATCTTTGCACTTTTTATTTATCCTTGACTGGTATGTCTTGTTTGCATAATAAATGGGGCGATGCCTTAATATTTGCTGATAATCATTTATAAAATATTCCATTCAAACTCTTTATTGATTGTATTACGTGATCATGTAATTGTTGACAACTCAAAGAATGCTGCCAATTTGCCAACTCAGTTATATTTCAAATTATTGCATTTGTTTTCTTTTTTATTTAGGTCTACGCCAATTTTCCCTTTTAATCTGTTAGTTCTATTACATCTTCGATGAGTGCATACATTGATATGGATTTTTTCTTTGTTCAGGATGCATGGCAATGCGACATATGTGGTTGTAAATCTGGAAGGGGATTTGGTAAGTATTTGTAAAAGGAAATATTGTAGCCTGTATGGTTGGAGTTTTTATTCATTTATTCCTGTTCTCATAAGTAATCACAGAAGTGTCACTTTATTTCCTGTTTCCAAGATTTATGGAAGAAACTATAGATTGGAGTTTTGTTGTTTTCCTAATTTCCTATACCACTTTCTGAAAGCAGAAAACAGTGAAAAAATGACATAGTTGTGATGATTAAATATTCAATTGGTCTTTATAGCCACACAATCTTTATGTGTTAGTCCCTACATTTAGCAAGTACTCAATTTGACCACTGCACATCTTTTAGGGATGAAAAATTACAGTTCTGTTGTGCAGAGTTATAGGGACTAAGAGGGACTAAACTGTAAAGATTTTGAAAACAAATAGAAAGCAAACTGCTTTATAAACCAAACCAACAAAACTGTTCCTTGTGTTGTGGTTCTACAGTAGTATGTTATTATGGAAATTTAGTTTCATTAAAAAATTCCATTTAGTATTTCGCTTGTTTTGCTACTGAAGTCAGTGCTGACCAATGACCAGTGGCCTGTGATCACATTCTTCATTGTTGTTACTTAGCTTTAACCTTTAAGTCATAAAAAATAAACTAAACTAATTGCAACCTTTAATAGGCTGGTGTCATTTCTTAGGGTGCAATAGTGGCAGATGCACAATTTGTGCGTTGCATGTATCTGTAAGCTATAGCATGCTGTTTCTTTTAATTTCTGATGTAAATCTTATAATCTAATATGTTCATTATGGATTTTGTTACAGAGGCAACTTATGAAGTATTACCTAGACTTAATGAAATCAAATTTGGTGGCGGAGTGATTGATGAACTTTTGTTTCTGGACTTGCCACGTGAAATAAGATTTTCTTCTGGTGCAATGATGTTAGAATATGCAAAAGCAGTTCAAGAGAGTGTATATGAGCAGCTTCGAGTTGTTCGTGAAGGTCAACTTCGCATCATATTCACTCAAGATTTGAAGGTTACAAAATTGTTTTTATAGTCTAGTATATTTTCTATTTGAATCTTTTTTATATAATAATGACCTCCTGCTTTTTAATTTGGACAGATATTATCTTGGGAATTCTGTGCAAGGCAGCATGAAGAACTTCTTCCTCGAAGGTTGGTTACACCACAGGTGTGTCTCTGCTTCCTTTAGAATGATTTTCACTTTTGCAGTCATTCTTTCTTTTTAATAGATGGTGATGCTATTTTTTAGAATATTTGTTATGTAGATCTTCATTTGTTGCTTGGTTTGATTGGTAATTGGGAGTGTAGGGACTTCCCTGAAGTGGTCTACTTTTTGCATGTTCAGAATTTTTCTGCACAAAAACTTCTGCATGTGCAATCTTGTTGCATAATTAACTCTTTACATGCTTGAATTCTTCTATCATATTTGTCAGGACTGAATGCAGAAGTACAATTTGGTGAACTTGACTGTAGTAATGTTGAAATTTGGGTAGGGAAATTGATAGGTTCAATGAAACTTCCCTTCTAATTTCATGAAGGGAAGATCAAGGAAATTAAAGTTGAAAGGTCTAAATGCCCCAGAGGCAAGGCTTAAAAATTGCTCACCTTTCTGAAGGTTGATTGGTATGGCAATATAGAGGTATTGATTTGGCTGTCATTCATATGATTCGCAAATTTGCAGGTCAACCATTTAGTAAATGTAGCTCAAAAGTGCCAGAGTACTATTGCTGAAAGTGGAGCAGATGGAGTTTCTCAACAAGATTTGCAATCAAAAAGCAGCACGTAAGTTAATGCATTGTTGTTCCTTGATGTTTGGTGTTTTAAGCAAATCCTTCTCAGACTGTGTATTTCTCTTCGCTGCACACTTGTGCGATGTTGTATTCTTGGAATGGCGCATACTAGAGTTTTCTTGATATATGGATGAACAATTTGGTGCAAACTATGTTTCTTCATTTTTAATGGATTTACTGAATGGCAATCCAAATGTATACCCATGGGAAAAATGAGAGGAAAAAGATACTGTTAGTTAATAACCATAAATTGGAAACAGAAAGATCTTAGTATAAGATTTTTCCCGTTGGCATTTCGTTGCATTCTGGTGCCCTGCATCACAGAAATAACATTTTTTTTATAGACAGAGATACCAAGTCTGGCATTCATATTTTTACATTGAGGTTATTCAAGATTAAGAGCTTCTCTTGGCATTTTAAATATAGATTAGAAATTGAGAATCTGCTTCCCTATGTCAACCAAACTCTCTAGTTGGGCATTTTATAAGCCATGCTTGGTTAAAAGTATCTGCTGGTTAGAATAGTCTATGTAACATCTAGTTAACAATTACAATGAGACTGGACTCGAGCTTCAAAGCTTAAAATAATGTTTATTTGCATCAGGGTATTGACAACAGGGCGCCAGCTTGCAAAGATGTTGGAGTTGCAATCGCTTAATGACTTGGGTTTTTCTAAAAGATATGTGAGATGTTTGCAGGTATGCTATTCAAAATTTCTGTACAGCTTGAGCACTGTAGAGATATTTGTTATGCATGTCCTTTTTCAACCCTTATTTACCTGCTACAATGGTTGACAGATTGCGGAGGTTGTCAACAGCATGAAAGACCTAATAGATATCTGTGACGAGCAAAACGTTGGGGCAATAGGTAATTTGCGTGTAGCTTTTATGAGATTACCCTATTGTGTTCTATTTTCAATTAATATAGTTGTACGAAGCTGTTTTAAGTTTTGGCTTTTGGAATTATACTTTTACATTGCCTCTGGCCTTCGTAACATAGATCCAACATTAACCTGCAGAGAGTTTGAAAAGTTATCCTCTACTAACAAATGCCTCAAAGCTCCAGATGCAAAAGATGCAGGAAATGGAGCAGCTGGCAAGTGCTCATGGTCTGCCAACTGATAGAAACACACTCAATAAGCTGATGGCAATGAATCCTGGATTGAACAACCAGATAAACAACGGTCAAAATGTGGTTAATCGTGGTGCTTTGAGTGGGTCAGCCCATTCAGCAGTACTTACAAACTACCAAAATCTTCTCATGAGGCAAAATTCAATGAATTCTAGCCCTGGCTCCCTTCAGCGCGAAGGATCCTCATTCAATAATTCTAACCCGAGTCCCTCTTCTTCTATGCAAGGAGCTGGTCCTTCTTTAGTTCCAGGCTCAATGCAAAACTCGCCTGTAGGTGGCTTCCCAGGTTCCCATCAAACCCTGCAGCAGCAGCTGCCGCTGCCGCAACTCCTCCAACAGCGCACATTAAGTGCAAATGGTTTACTGCAACAAAATCATCCACAGGGGTCCCAAGGAAATCAAGCTCTACAGCAGCAACAGCAGATGATCCATCAACTAGTGAAGGAAGTGTCAAATAACAATGGGGGAATGCAATCACAGCCTCTTGTTGGACCCATTGCAAATGGGAATATGGCAAAGAATGCATTGGGTTTTGGGGGCAATACTCCATCTATAAGCGGAGGAGGTTCTGCCAGTGTTCCACGAAACAATGGACCCATTTCGAGGAATAATAGCTTCAAAACAGCTTCAAACAGTGATTCTTCTGCCGCTGCTGGCAACAGTGGATTCAACCCAAGAACATCTGATATGCCGCAAAGTCTTCATTTGCAAGATGTGGTTCAGGACATTGGCCATGAGTTCGCGGATAACCCCTTCTTTAACAGTGATCTTGATGATGACATGGGTTTTGGCTGGAAGGCATGACTAACACAACTTGGCCATGTAATTGGCATATCTTTTGTTGAAGTGTTCTATTTTTGTACAGGATACTTTTAATAGATGCTGTTTTTTTTTTTTTTTGCTTTTTTTTGTCTTTTTCTTCATTGATTTCAATTGGACATGGAATCCATTAGGTGTTTTAGGGTTTTATTTGACGTTTTTTGTCCTGCAAGTGTATTGGACTATTGAAAAGAGCAGTAAGCTTTTTATACGGCACTTAAATTTTTTGTCTCATAAGCTTAATAAAATACCACTGACAGTCCTGTCACCTGCTAATACAAATCATGATGTCTTGCTGAAGTTCTCAAACTGGTCATGTATAAGGCTGGAAATGTTTCAAATACGTTAAGACAGGAAAAATGAAGCCAAGTGCTATATATACATACATACAAAGTTACTGATGGTTATTGTGATGTACCAAGTCTCATTTGGGACAAAAGTCTACAGAAACTTCGACTCTAAATTAAAAATGTAAAGTCTGCTATTCAAGTAAGAGGAGTTTTAATTGAAGGGAATGGATGAAAGTGAAAGACATTTTTCTTGTTTAGTCTGTAAGTATATAAAATTAGCAAAGTTGCTATTATATTCATAACATTTCTGCAGTGAATAAATAAAACTATTCAGTTAAAGAGGATAGGCAAATAAAAGAATCACATTGTATTTCTTGAATTTTACCTTTTTTTCTCCCTTTAATATTGCAGGAAAGACCGATAAAAGGTATTGATTAATAGTCATTTATTTTAAAGTGCATAATGTTTTTTGTTTAGATTTTAAAAGTGAAACGAAAAATTCATAATTAGTTTCTAAAAACGAAGTTAACTAATAATGTTAATTTGCTATTTTTGTGATACTAATGCATACAGTTTTAATAAGATTGTTAGGTTTACTAAGTTAAAATGTCAAAACAATTAATTTATCCTAATAAATGTTTAAATTTACGCCCTTTCATGCAAATAATTTTTTCACCTGATTGTTTCTATCCTTTTGTCTTCTTTCTCATATTTTCTCCACTCCTCTAAGCTTACTAGTTTATTGAAGACAAAAAATGATTTTGGCACTAGGAAAAAATGTTGAAAGTATATTCCTTAAAGTTTTTGTTACACAAAACCAAAATAAAAAATAATAAGTCAAGATATGGATAAAAAAAATTATCAAGCCAAATAATTCTTACAACAAATAATAATTATACAGGATAAATTTGTAAATGAAAAAAATATTAGAAATAGTATAGGTTGAAATATAAAGAACGATGTTCTTAGAGAGAAAATATATTCCCTATATAGGACAAAACATAAATATGTGTTCCTTTTCTAAGATACAATAATACGTCATTTCGATCAAGTATAACTAAAGATATATGAACTTTATCAACACCAATGTTTTAAAAGATAATATAAAATATAAGACAAAAATACTTACATAATTTGTTGTGTATTCTTCTCATGCATATAGGTTTTATATATCGGTAGAAGAGAGTAAATAGTAATAAATCTAATTCAAATAAAGGTAGTAAATAATAATACATTTGATTAAACTAAAATGAATGTGATAAAGTTAAAAAATTGTTCACCCATAAATAACATTTAGTATAAGTAATAAAAGGGTAATTTATTTATTTATTTAAATTATATTGAATATTTTCAACAATCCCCATAAAATTTTAAAAATAAAATAAATCATCTTTTTAAAATAAAATATTGTATTTTAGCATAAGGAACCTTCATAGTTTGAATATTATACTTAGTGTTTACAAATTTTCACTGAAAAAAAATGTAAAGATTTATAATTACATTGAGCTACATCTCCTCTAATTGTATTTTACTAAATAATACATACAATACCAATGTCCATTTTAAGTTCTAATAAGTGATGTACATTACAGCCTTATGCATGTATCTTGTTTCATGAGTATTATTTAGAGACTTATCCATGTCTCAGTCCTACCATCACACTAATTAGGTCAACCTTCATAGGGTGGACTCACACTCCTAAAATAATTACTATTCTGTTTATTAAGATGTATTTTAAAAATAAACATAATAATGCCTAAACCTCAACCTTATTATTCTCACAATTCATAGTAAACCTCATCATAAGAATGAGACATCACATTTATTCAAATAAGTTTGTGTACTTTAGTTAACAACAACTTCATCATTATCCATTGAACTCTATTCTATGGGTTTTCATGCATATGGATATAAACGGCCATAGTTGCAACTAGTGTACGGGCTTTAGCCCATTCTCCTGAACGTCTCAAATACTTGTTGATGTGAACCCTTTGGGACACAGATATGCAATACTTATCAATTATAATAATTAGTTTTAAATTATAATAATGAGTTTTTATTAGTCAGATTTTATATATCAGATTTTCCCTTTATTTAGGTTAATTGTTAGTGCTAAATTGGTGGAGTTTGTTCCCTGATTCTTTCCAATTTACGTTACCAATATGTATATTTATACTACTGCAATCCAAGAATAAAATATCAATTCAAACTATATCTCTATATGGTATCAGATTAATACACGATCCTCTCATTCCTTACTTTTCCATCACATGACGTCGCTCCTTCCTTTCTTTTCTTTTTTTTTTCTTCTTTTTTTTTCCTCTCATGGCCACCGACAACTCCTCCATTAGAAACCCTTATGAGCCCTCTAAACCCTTCACTTGCATCACTCTCAACAGTGTCACCAGGCTTCTTCCCTCCAATTACCTTACCTGGAAACTTCAAGTTGAAGCTCTCCTTGATGGCCATGATCTTCTCAAATATCCCGATGGATCCTTTCCTGCGCCAGCGACAACGGTCTCCACCACTGATGACCCTCCAGTGACAATTTCGAATCCTGCTTATCAAACTTGGCGTCGCCAAGACCGTCTTATATATGGTGCTCTCCTCACCACTCTATCCCCTGAAGTGGCCTCCTTGGTGTCTCAAACAACGACATCCCATGATCTCTGGACTCTTCTCCAACGCACCTATGCCAAGGCATCATCCCGCAGTCACCTTCGATAGTTGAAAGAGCGTCTCCACATGGCATCCAAAGGTACCCAATCCATCACCACCTACATGCATTCTCTGAAGCAAACTACTGATCTCCTTGCATCACTTGGCTCTCTTGTCTCCGTTGAAGACATGACTGACCATGTCTTACGTGGCCTCGACGACGGCTATAGAGCTGTCATTGATGGCGTCAATGCAAGGGACACTGCCATTCTTTTTGATGACCTTCTCGAGAAGCTTCTCATTCATGAACTCTCTCTTGTTGCTGCTCAACGGCAAGTTCCTGCTCCCATGACAGCCTTGCATGCACATGCTCGACCCAACCATTATGACAAAACTCAGTCTGGGTAATTTTTTGCATCCTCAACTTCACGCCCTGACAATCGCAAACCGTTTCTTGGTCGCTGCCAATGGTGCAATGTCAAGGGCCATGTTCTGTCTCAGTGTCTTACCTTCAAACAGCAGCACCCTAGTGTCCCACTGCCTCCTCGTTCCTCTTCTGCTACCCCTGGACAGGTTCAGGTCCATACTGCAACTGCTGGCACATCTCCAACTAATTTTCTGGTTGACAGTGGAGCGACCCATCATGTCACAAATGATCTTGCGAATCTAGCGCTTCATCATCCGTACACGGGTCCGGACTCACTGTTTATGGGTAACGGTTCAGG
>Ga0214542_1002024_pt1 | contig 42096 bp, 19 predicted proteins | sample CNSS1metaG_FD_160096 | JGI IMG/M metagenome (GOLD analysis project Ga0214542, IMG submission 160096) | Root nodule microbial communities from cowpea collected in UCLA plant growth center, Los Angeles, California, USA - CNSS1 | ecosystem: Host-associated > Plants > Roots > Nodule | place: USA... | reverse complement strand
TTGGAACTCCTAATGAGTTCACAAAGGCAATTGATTGCTTAAAGAAAGAATTTGAGATGAAAGATTTTGGAAGTACAAAGTTTTGTTTAAGATTACAAATTGAGTATTTAAATACAAGTGTTTTTGTTCATCAAGGTTTATATAATGAAGGTGCTTAAAAAGTTTTATATGGACAAGTTATACATTTTTACACTTCAATTGTGAGGTTGCTAGATGTTGATAAATGTCCTTTTAGACCTAACAATGATGAAGAACTTCTTGGTTAAGAAATACCATATTTTTAATGTTATAAGAGCACTAATGTATTTTGCTTATTATATTCGATTTGATATAGTATTTGTTATAAATTTGTTAAACAAGATATAATTATTCACCTACAAGACATTGAATTAGTGTAAAACATATATTTCGTTACCTTAAGGGTACTTTGAATATAGCCTTATTTTATCCAAATGATTCAAAATCAAATGAGTTATGTAGATGTAGGTTATTTATCTGATCCTCACAACAATTGATCACAAACAAGATTCTTCTTCACAAGTTAGGGCTCCGACATCTTAAAGATGAAAGTTTACATGAGGGGGAGAAATAGAAGATGTGATGAATAATATTATATTGAAGAATGAAGAATGATGTACTCTTTTTCCTTAACTAGGTTTTTATCCCAAAGGGTTTTTCTTAGTAAGGATTTAACGAGGCACATTTTCTAATCAATGGACACCTAAAGGGGAGTGTTATGAAATATATAGATGTCCATTGAGTTGCTAGCAGTTACTTATGATTGATTGCTATTGATGTTGTCATTAGTGTTGTAACCATTGAGTTGTATCCCTTGCGTTACCTTTTGTATCTATAAATAAGGACTTCTCCTATTAATAAATTACACACAGAAAATCAGTCCCTACTCTCTATTCTCTTTCTCTCAATTGTTTTATATCTTTCTATCAATTATTTTATAACATAAACCAATTATACCTTCCATTTTTTCACTTACATTCTTTACTTCTCTCCCTGACGTGGCTTAATGTGGATCATTAATTAATGTACCACTATCTTTTCTTTTGAACAAATTAATGATTCATACTAAATCATGTCAGAAAGTAAAACATAAGAGTCAAAAAATAGGAGTCAAAAGTATAATTTTCTTATATGTTATTATATATGATTGTATGTAATAAATGTCCTGACACATAAAAAAATTTGTCATGCCATGTAATAAGTTTTAAAATTAAATGACATACGTAAACACATACGCATACACATGAAACCCGCATATGCCATACGAAAGCATAACATAAGAAAAAAACAAACACATAAAGTCAAATCATCACAATAAAACCATGCATTCACGCAAAACACTATTTTATTCTTTAGTTTCCTTATTTATATGCAATTATTTTCGTATTCATGGTCAGGATGAAAAAAATATTCGTACTCATGGATATTTATGGATAAAATTTATTGTAGATAGTTAGTATATGTGGGTAATAAGTACCCACAGATAGCGGGTAGCGAATAATTTAATACCTATTCATTAACGGGTCGGGGTCGGATATCATACTATCCGTACCCATGGGTATCCGTGACCTGTTAAGAAAATGAAATTATATTTTTATCCTTAAGTTTTACGTTATTAAGTTACTCATGCCTTGTCTGCTGAGTTTTTTTTTTCTTTTCGCTCTTTGTTGTTGTCAAATGCCAGAGAAGTATTTCTCCTCTCTGATTGAGGCAAATCAAAATGTTGGCCTTGACGTTCTGACTCTCAGCAAGTTTGAGTTCGAAGTTGAGTTGTTGGCATTCCGATATTGGAGTTCGAAGTTCGAAGTCAAAGTTGATGGTGGGCTTGCGGTAGTTTTTTCCTTGAGGTTTAAAACTTGACGTAGAGGGGCGACAAGGCTTTTGTTTCACTCTAAGTCGTGAGAAATGACGAAGAAGATGGATTGAGACGAAGGTGGGGATATTGTCGGTGGTGCTCGGGAGTGGCACGAGCAGAGGCGTATTACAATGATAGGTTGTGTTGTTTGGTTCTCGCGGCAACTCCTACGGTGGTGACAAGCGTTTCAGACGTCTCTCATTGTCATGGGGCATGTGGTGGCGGAACCTGCTGCTAGATTCATGATGACTCGCAGACCAAGGGAAACCCTAATTGCCTTTGTGTGGGAGAAGAGGAGAGAGTTAAGTCTAGGCAAGTTTTTACTCGTCGCACCCCTCATTTTACTATCTGCACTAGTTTTCATTATATGTTGGGTTGTTTAAGTTTTTTCTGCACCTCTATTTATTTTTCTTATTTGTAATTTAATGCGGATCTAATAAAAATTTTATTTAAAAAATATTTGTGGGTATCCAACGGGTAACCGTGGGTTGAAAAAAATCTGTGAATTTTTTTAATATAGGTATCCAGCAGGTAATGGGGGTAACATGTGCAGTTTTTTCAACGAGTCAGGTAGCGGGTAAGCACTATCCATACCTGACCCGACCCATTGTCATCCTTGTCCACCACTCTACCAATATAAATATTTATTATATTTAGGGTTAAATATATTTTTGGTCTCTTAACTTTCGGTATAAATTAGAAACAGTCCCTCCTTGAAACTTTGGACTAATTTAATCCCTCAACTTTGGAAATGCGTGTATTTAGTCCTTTTAATCAAAATTTGTTAAGTTTATTTGACGTTTGAAACGCATTTCATGATAGTATTTGAGTTATTTACATCGTTTAACTCATTTTCGCTTCAATGTTTACTTAGAAACACGTTTAAAACGTCAAATAAACTTAACAAAATTTGGTTAAAAGGACTAAATTCACCAATTTATTAAAGATGAAGAACTAAATTGGTTCAAAGTTTTGAAAAGAGACTAATTTCAATTTTCACTAAAAATTAAGGGACCAAAAATATATTTAACCCTATATTTATGAATCGATACTTCAATTTACCAATAACTTGGTGTAATTTCATCATCCTCACTTGAGTGGTAAAATGTCATACTTTAGGACTTGGCCAATCTTGGGCTTTAGAGGGTTTAAACCACAAGCTGCTTCTTCCTACACCCCTTATTCTCTTCCTGCAGCCCCTAAATTAACATATTTCCTTTTTACCCTTATAAATTTATAATAAATAAGAGAAATTAATCTTCAGGTCACTTTCTTCGTTCAACCGTTTCCTCCAGACCTTTCTTCACCTTCGTTCTCAGGCTTCCTTCAGTCTTCGTTCACTTTCGGTGGTTTACCATTGAAGCTTTTTAAGTTTTTTGCCATATCGCAACACGTTCTTCATCGATTGAATAGAGGTATATGACTCTAGTTTTTGTTTTCATGTTATATGTGGGGTCTTCGGTGGAGATGAGGTGTAAGGTGATTTGGGATTTTAAGTAAGTTCCAAATTTTGGAATCCAAAATGTATCACCAGATTGAGAAAAAAATGTTTCAAAATCTAAATAACATATAAAATAATAAAAATATAATAATATTATATATATAGTATTAAAGATTAAAGATAATATATTGTTTAAATTGTTAACATTAAAAAAAATTAAAATCATATAAAATGTCTATATAGTCATTTAATCAATTGACAATAAAATTTTTTATAAAGTCGTTACATTATTATATAAAGTTATTAATATTAAAAAATAACTAAAATTAATAACAACATAGTAGATGAGAATTTTAACAGTTTTCAAACATATTTCCAGATTGTAATCCATACATCGGGAGAAGGTGAAGAAAAAGAGGTCTGGAGGCAGTGGTGCAACACAATATTAACTTCTCGTATTTATTATAAATTTACAAGGATAAAATTGGAAGATATGATTTTAGGGGAGTGCAGGAGAAAAATTGGAAGTGCAGAAAGATGGTGCCCAAATCACCTACGGTGTTAGCTGATTTCATTCCTGCACCCCATAATTGCTATCTGCTCCTCTACGATACTATGAAAAGATTAAAACATCTTTTGTTAGTACACCCCACTCTCACCAAACTGTAACTTTGAGTGTCATCCCTATTATTTTCAAAAATATTTGTTCGTACATGCATTTTATTTTTGTCCTTTTCTTGCATGGGAGAAGAAGTTGGTAAAGAGGAAAAGGTCAGACCGTTGTAAGAAAGAGAAATCACAATATTTATTTTTATTTTTATTTATCAATAGTTATTTATTTATAATATACTTTAGATATTATTAAAAAATATTTATTATTTCATTCTTATCCTTTTTACTGTCTGTTCAGTTTCTTAATGAATGTTGGTATTTGATCGTTATCTCTGTTCCGAGATTGGTTCAGTATCTCACCCAGGACAGAGTTGACAAAATTTATTTGTAGAAAAACAGAGAAGTCACAATAATTGCGGACAACTGTCATTTACTCTTTTGGGAAGATTTTCATATGGCGAGTTTATAAAAGTAAATGTTTTGTTTAAGAAACAAATTAAATATGTTTTGATTTTTTAAATAAAAATAAAAATTAGTTTATTTTTAAAATTTTGGTTAAATTTAATCTTTTAATTATAGAAACAAATTCAATTTTTTTAACCAAATTTTATTATGATTATTTAATGTTTCAAATGTGTTTCTAAATTAATTGTAAAGTTATTATGAATTTTTATTTAAAATTTTCTTACTCAATAACTTACAAGCTCACTCAATGAGAGAGAGTACTGAAATTAAATTTATTAAAAATTCACTTTACTCTAGGATTTTCCACATTCTCATGCTTGTCTAGCGAGGCTTTTAATTAGGAAAACTCCTAAGATTAGTTTTAATAAGCTCGTCCAACGAGAAATGATTTGCTTGATGAATCAAAATGTCGGAACTTTCTGACTTGCAAATTATGCACTTTCGCTCAATGAGCCATATGCTCATCCAACAATTCTGTTAACAATGTACCCATGACCAACTTGTCCAAGTTTTTCACTTATTTTCAAATGAAACATTCATAATCTTACTTATCAAACAACCTCAGACAAGTTCAATCAGGTCACACAACCAATTCCCAAATATTATCAATGCAAATATATTAAAATTATAGACTAAACTTCAATTCAATTAATCACTTTGAATATTTAAATTATACTTCTAAAACAAATTCACCTAATTAATTAATCACCAATCATCATCATACAACTCACATTTCATCATTCACTATTAAGAATTAATTTTAAAACTAGCTTCCCTTACCTGTTGTAGAGCACACTAACTTCCCTTATCTGGATAGACACTCTTAGACTCAAAAGGTGTTCCCCTTAGACTCTACCTCATATAGAATGCTATTGCTTTGGACCACTTGTAAAGCACTTTAAGGGCAATATAAAAGTAATCAATTTTGATAATTATGAGCATAATTTATGAATGAAATATTGCAGTTTGGAAAAGGTTTAGTAATAATGAATTCCATGAATTATTTTGTGATTTGATCTCTTGTTTTACCAATTTCATAGTATCAGAAAGTAATTTTGAATGAAAAATTATGACTGAAAGAATGGTATACAATGTATGGTGAATAAGGAATAGAAATGCGTGTTTCATTCAAACAGTGCATCAACAACGTCATTGATCAATAATGCCAAACAAGTGGTCCAAAGCAATAGATAAAGTGTTTCCTTAAATTGAATACAATAATGCAAAAAGTGGTCCAAAGCAGGCAAGTGGTCCATAACTTTAACTAAATATTGAAGTACGACTGCTCCAAAACAACATAGTGGTCCACTATCACTATGCCCAATGTTATAGAAGTCTTAATCTATTACAGATGTCTTTAATGAAGCAAAAAAAAAGTAGGATTCTTCATTCATTTTCACGTGGGTTGTGCACAAGTTGTAGTACTACTAGCTTGAGACCCAATGCTTGTGTTGCCATGCTTCTTGTCCGTGTTGTTGGTGCTCTTTCTCCTTGGTTCACGTTTACTGCAACTATGGGTGTGGATCTTGTTCTACTGCATGTTTGGTTTGATGGTCCAGCAGCGTTGGTAGCTCTAGTGGCAGTTCGAGTCCGTTGTGTGTTTCCCTGTCAATTCAATATGTTTTCAACTTTCAGATTTGTATTTTGTAAAAGAAAATTCATTAAAAAGTAAAGAACATGATGTCTTACCTTTCTGTATAATATTTTAGTTAAGGTTATGGACCACTTGTCTGCTTTGGACCACTTTTTGCATTATTGTATTCAATTCAAGGAAACACTTTTGCTATTGCTTTGGACCACTTTTGAAGCACTTTAAGGGCAATATAAAAGTAATCAGTTCTGATAATTATCTGCATAATCTGTGAATGAAATATTGCAATTTGGAAAAGGTTTGGTAATAATGGATTCCATGAATTATTTTATGATTTTCTCTCCTGTTTTACCAATTACATAGTATCATAAAGTGGTTTTGAATGAAAAATTATGACTGAAAGAATGGTATACAATATATGGTATACAATGTATGGTGAATAAGGAATATAAATGCACGTTTCATTCAAACAGTGCATCACCAACGTCATTGATAAATAATGTCAAACAAGTGGTCTAAAGCAATAGAAAAAGTGTTTCCTTGAGTTGAATACAATAATGCAAAAAGTGGCCCAAAAAGCAGGTAGGTGGTCCATAACTTTAACTAAAATATTGAAGTACGACTGTTACAAAACAAAATAATGGTCTACTATCACTATGCCCAATCTTATAGAAGTCTTAATCTATTACAAATGTCTTTAATAAAGTAACAAAAGAGTAGGATTCTTCATTCATTTTCACGTGGGTTGTGCACAAGTAGTAGTACTACTAGCTTGAGACCCCAATGCTTGTGTTGCCATGCTTCTTGTCCGTGTTGTTGGTGCCCTTTCTCCTTGGTTCACGTTTTCTGCCACTATGGGTGTGAATCCCGTTCTATTGTTGGTTTAGTTTGATGGTCCAACAACGTTGGTAGCTCTAGTGGCAGTTCGAGTCCGTTGTGTGTTTCCCTGTCAATTCAATATGTTTTCAACTTTCATATTTGCATTTTGTAAAAGAAAAATCATTAAAAAGTAAAGAACATGATGTCTTACCTTTCTGGATACTATTTTAGTTAAAGTTATGGACCACTTGTCTGCTTTGGACCACTTTTTGTATTATTGTATTCAATTCAAGGAAACACTTTTGTTATTGCTTTGGACCACTTGTAAAACACTTTAAGGGCAGTAGAAAAATAATCAATTCTGATAATTATGTGCATAATCTGTGAATGAAATATTGCAGTTTGGAAAATGTTTGGTAATAAAGGATTCCATGAATTATTTTGTGATTTTGTCTCCTGCTTTACCAATTTCATAGTATCAGAAAGTAATTTTGAATGAAAAATTATGACTGAAAGAATGGTATACAATGTATGGTGAATAAGGAATAGAAATGCGCGTTTCATTCAAACAATGCATCAACAACGTCATTGATCAATAATGCCAAACAAGTGGTCCAAAGCAATAGATAAAGTGTTTCCTTAAATTGAATACAATAATGCAAAAAGTGGTCCAAAGCAGGCAAGTGGTCCATAACTTTAACTAAATATTGAAGTACGACTGCTCCAAAACAACATAGTGGTCCACTATCACTATGCCCAATGTTATAGAAGTCTTAATCTATTACAGATGTCTTTAATGAAGCAAAAAAAAAGTAGGATTCTTCATTCATTTTCACGTGGGTTGTGCACAAGTTGTAGTACTACTAGCTTGAGACCCAATGCTTGTGTTGCCATGCTTCTTGTCCGTGTTGTTGGTGCTCTTTCTCCTTGGTTCACGTTTGCTGCAACTATGGGTGTGGATCTTGTTCTACTGCAGGTGTGGTTTGATGGTCTAACAGCTGTTGTAGCTCTAGTGGCAGTTCGAGTCCATTGTGTGTTTCCCTGTCAATTCAGTATGTTTTCAACTTTCATATTTGTATTTTGTAAAAGAAAAATCAATAAAAAGTAAGGAACATGATGTCTTACATTTCTGGATAATACTTTAGTTAAAGTTATGGACCACTTGTCTGCTTTGGACCACTTTTTGCATTATTGTATTCAATTCAAGGAAACACTTTTGCTATTGCTTTGGACCACTTGTAAGGAACTGTGAGGACAATATAAAAGTAATCAGTTTTGATCATTATGTGCATAATCTGTTAATGAAATATTGCAGTTTGGAAAAGGTTTGGTAATAATGGATTCGATGTATTATTTTTTGATTTGGTCTCCTTTTTTACCAATTTCATAGTATCAGAAAGTGGTTTTGAATGAAAAATTATGACTGAAAGAATGGTATACAATGTATGGTGAATAAGGAATAGAAATATGTGTTTCATTTAAACAGTGCATCACCAATGTCATTGATCAATAATGCCAAACAAGTGGTCTAAAGCAATAGCAAAAGTTTTTCCTTGAATCTAATACAATAATGCAAAAAGTGGCCCAAAAAGCAGGTAAGTGGTCCATAACTTTAACTAAAATATTGAAGTACGACTGCTCCAAAACAACATAGTGGTCCACTATCATTATGACCAATCTTTTAGAAGTCTTAATCTATTACAAATGTCTTTAATAAAGCAACAAAAGAGTAGGATTCTTCATTCATTTTCATGTGGGTTGTGCACAAGTTGTAGTACTACTAGCTTGAGACCCAATGCTTGTGTTGCCATGCTTCTTGTCCGTGTTGTTGGTGCTCTTTCTCCTTGGTTCACGTTTGTTGCAACTATGGGTGTGGATCTCGTTCTACTGTAGGTTTGGTTTGATGGTCCAGCAGCGTTGGTAGCTCTAGTGGCAGTTCGAATCCGTTGTGTGTTTCCCTGTCAATTTAATATGTTTTCAACTTTCAGATTTGTATTTTGTAAAAGAAAAATCAATACAAAGTAAAGAACATGATGTCTTACCTTTCTGGATCTCATCCCCCTTCTACAACTTTTATATTATGTCCCATTTGCTTGCACCTGGATTCAAATTCAGATTCTTTCCCTTCAAATGTAGATTTCGACTCATTAACCCATTTGAAATAATTACAATGAGAATTGGACTGCACAAAAAAGGAAAGCATTACAAAGAAAACCAAATGAAGCTCGAGAAATAGTGAAGGAATTTGTCACTTACAGCCCAATTCCTACACCTCCAAAATAATCTGCCATTGTTCTTCACAGTACTTACCTTTAGAAGCAACAATTTTTTCCCACACCCACACACTTTGGATGTTATTTCTGAAGAGGACGCACAACTTTGCCATATTTTCGAACCACTATTCCTTCGTACAATCCAATCCTTTGCTTCCGCTATTTATCACTGTAGAACGCTAAACAAAACTGAATTTTGTTGCCTAAGATTCGCTCACACCAACACGATCTGCAATCTCTCCAACCTCTCCAATCCTGAAATTAAAATTTTAGGGTTTCATAAATTACCCACAAATAGCCTACCAATAACCACGTATTTATTGTAACTAAAGAGAAACCTCTAAATGGGATCCTGACGTGGCCATCCGTTAGCCAAGTGTCAATTAATACTAACTAGGGATGGCAACGGGTCGGGTCGGGCACGAATAGTGCTTACCCGCAACCCGACCCGCCAAAAAAAATCCGTCCGCTACCCGCCCCTTTACCTGTCAAGTATTCGCTTACAAAATACCCGCGGATATTTTTTAAAACCCATGGGTACCCGTGGATACCCAATACCCGCAAATATTTAAAAATATATATATATTATATAAACTTTTAATATAAAATTATAAAAATAAAATATAAATTTAATTATAATTAAATTATAATTAAATTTGACATAATAAAATATATTGTTAATTTTAATTTTAATTAAATTTAACTTAATAAAATATAAATTAAATTTTAATTTTAATTTTTTGCGGGTAACGGGTACCCGCGGATACGGATAATATGATACTTGTACCCGACCCATTTATATGCGGATATTAAAATACCCGCTACCCGCGGGTAGTAACTATCCGCCGCGGATTTTATCCGCGGATATTCGCAGGCACAGGTATTTTTGTCATCCCTAATACTAATAGAGTTTAAAATTGGAGACCAATTCCATGCAATTTAAAACGTCAGGGACTAAAATGGATCAATATTCAGATGAGGGACTAAAACCAAAATTCACTGATAATTGGGGAACGAAAAACATAATTAACCCTTGAATTAAAAGAAAAAGAATATGATGAATGTGTATTTGATTTGATTAATGTAATAACTTTTTAAATATACTTAAAGAATAATTAATAAAATAAATTTGTAAAATAATTTGATATAAAAGTAATTTTTAAACATAAATTAAAGTCAAATAAATATACGTTGAAATAAATTAATTTATAAATATCAAAATTTAAATTAATAAATTTTATTTATTTATTATTTTAATAAAAATAATATCCAAAAGGAAATGTAGATTTATAATTTCTAACCATGGATAATGAACTTGTTGAAATATTTATAAAACCCTTTATAACTTTCAGCCTTCTTCAAACTCACACCATAATATAAAATATACCGAAGCCTTTTCTTTCTATGAGGGTTCCTAATTTTTTCTTGCTACAACAAAAACATCAATTTAAGTCAATAATTTCAAGTAACTGATCTTCATGCACTCATTTTATATTTCTAAACTGGTAAGGGTTTGATCTACTAAAAGTCTACTAAATTTGAGAATATTAAGTGCCTAAATCATATAAAAACAAGTAAATTAAATACTCATCAATCGTTTAATGAATAAGAATAATGCAAAAGATTGAGTTTGTGGAAAGTTCCATTAATTGTAAATATTTATAAAGTGAGTACACAATAAAAGTGAGAGTTTCGTGTAAAACTAAGAATTTAAGTATTCTTAACTTTCACTTCTAGCTACAAATAACAATGAAGAAGATAAACCTAAGGGACAACTCCCATAGAGAAGATATATAATGAAGGCTTCTGTCATCATCTTATATTTATAATTGCTCAAAACCATTGTAGAGAAATCCTTTATAATATTGAATAGTTTGTTTAATCTCTCAAGGATTTATACGTTTACTTAATATTAATGACAATGATTGTTCATGAATTAAAAATTGAAAAGAAAATATTTAATATTAATTTTGATCCCAATTTTTTATTCACAACTTTTGTCCCATAATATTTACTTATCCATGATTTTGGTCACTAAATGTCTTGTTATGTAATTTTGACTCTTTAATTTTTAATCATACGAAACATTAGTCCAAATGTTTTTGTTTACTTTTCCATGAAAGTGATTTAATATATTTTTTAAAATTGTAAAAAAAAAAATAAGTAATTAGAAATTTTGGAGTTGGAATTGCGTAAAAAAAAAGTTCAAAGAACTAAAATAGGAATAATTGATTTAAAGTTTCTGGCAAAAAAAAATAGAAACCGAAATTGTGGATATTGTAAAATATATGGAGCACAAATTAAGATAAAAGAATTAACATTGAGCAAATAAAATTCTAAGAATATTTAGGTATTATATACTTAAATTTTAAATATTAATGATAATAAAAACAAAATACACAATATATTTAGTAAAAAGTATATAAATATATTATATTTAATTAATACTTTATATTTAGAATTTGGCTATAGAGTATATATATATATATATATATATATATATATATATATATTAATTATTGAAGTTTGAAAATATATTAACTATTGATGTTTGAAATTTAATATATTTATAGTAAATTAATTAATAAATATTAAATTATTAATAAAATTTATTTATTTAGCTTAACTAATAAATGTGACTTTAATATTCTTCTATTTATTAACAATTAATATTAAATTAGAAATAGTTTTTAGTTTGAACAATTCTTACTATTATTATTCTAATATAATATATCATTCTTGAAAAAAAAAATTGACTAAGACTAGATCAAATAAATGTATATTAATGATAAATAACAATCAATTAATAATTTATTAAAATAAGTATTGTGTGTATTAAAATCAATACATTTGACTTTTCAACCTTTCATTTCCTTTTTAAAGAAAAAAAAAATCTATATTAAATAACTTTTCCTGGTGACATGGTATAAAAATCAGAATCAGAAACTGGATCTTTCATTTTCTGGTCAAGAACTCAAAAATGGTCATCATCAGCTTCCGTTCATTTTTTATATTTCTGGTTTTCTCAAATGTTTTCATAGCGAATGCTATCCTTAACCTCGAAGGTTTGAACATGGAAGAAATAGTTAAAGTTGGAACTGGTGCGAACTTTCATCTTCTCCCCAAAAGTTCTTCTTCTTCATCTTCTGGAACTCAACATGGCTTGAATCCATCAAACGAAGCTCGTCCTCGTAAAAACATACATTTTCATTCTCTTCCCAAAGGACCTGTTCCACCCTCTGCACCTTCACATGGTTGCAGCACTCCACCTTGTGAAAATGAAGTCAACTAATTGCTATGACAGAGACATTGTTGCACCAAAATTGTAACCCTACTTAGATACAAATTGTGTCTTCATTTGTCTCGATGAGTGAGGATCAAGTTACTATTGAAGTAGGTTTGTAATAAATAATTCAACAATGATAATATTAAATAGCTTAATATTTTCTTACCAACACACACATCAAATACTTTTCTCCTCATTTTTTTTATATATTATTTGTTACATTGAATTGTTTTGCTAAAATATGTGGTATCCCGCACACTTTTAGGAATTAGGAAAAGTAATTGATAAATATTAGTAATTTGTAAAAATATTTATATTTAATTAATCTTAATCTTATTTAAAAAATTAAAAAAATATATTTCAATTATTAAAAAAAGCAGGATAAAATTGAATTAAAAAATCAAATATATATATATATATATGAGGACTAAATTTAAATTACGAAAAAATATTTGACACTCAATGACAGATTTTGATCAGAAATTTTGAAAGGACCAAAATACTCAAATTTTATATATTTAATTATTGATACTAATGTAACAAAAGTATATAAAAATTAGTATTGAAATCTCTTTGTAATTTTTTTCTTAAAAAAATTATAATTTTGAAGTTGTATTTGAAATGTTTTAAATATGTTTTTCTAATTTCATTTCTTTCCCTAAATATTTTTATATTTGAGAAAATTTTCTTATAATAAGTTTCACAAAATTAACAAAATTAATATGAAACTTTCCACTAATAATTTAAAAGAATTAATATAAAATATTTCACTTATAATTCTTTGAATATTAAGGAATGATTTTCTAATTCAGCAATTGAATTTTTAGTATCATGCTTGAAGATAGGTGAAGAAATAAATGTGTATTGTTTTCATCTTCAAGGTATCTTCCCTTTATCAATTTAAAAAAATGAATCTATTATTTTATTCTTTATCAATATACTTATTTTTAAAAAATAAGACTAAAAAATAATTTATCAAAATCTAATAAAAAATCGAGAGACATAATTACTAAAAAAATTATGATAATCAAGTCACATATAAAAAATGGTTATGAAAAAACATATATACATAAACTTTCTTTTTATATTCATAAAAGAATAAATATACAAAAAACTCATAAGATGAAAAAATAAATAAATATCAAACTAATATTTTCCTATCAAGAGAAAAAAGAAAGCTACCTTTTTTCATCTTAAAAGAGAACATATGAGAACTTAAAAGAGAACATATGGGAATGGATAGCGATGAGAATGAATTTATGTCTAACTTTCTACTTTTTTTTTAAACAAAAAACAAAATAAGAGATGCAAGAGTATAAATATATACAATACGTCAAAAAATTAAAATGAGAAAACAAAAGAAATATATCTCAATAAATTTTATTATTCTTTATTATATTTTTTATTTTATTTTATTATTATTAACGTTAAATATTATATTTTATAAAAATAATAAAAATCAATCTATACTTTTTTTAATTTTAAAAATACTTTTAAAAAATTTTAAAAATCACTACTAGAAAAATGCAATTTAGCCACCGATATTAGTCACCAAATTAATTTAGTCGCAAATTGTGACTAAAATAGCCACCACTTCACAGTAGTCGCAAATAGCCACCGATTTAGTGACTGAATAAATGTACAATAATATTCATTATTATAGCGACTGAAATAGCCACCGAAAATTTTTAGTCTCTAAATATTATGTTTTAGCCACCGATTTAGTGGTCAAAATAAATCTTATTTTGCAAAATATATTTAATATGGTAATTAGTCACCGAATATTTTCGGTCGCTTAACATTATTTAATATGTAATGTTTTAGTTATCGATCTAGCGACCGAAATAAATTTTATTCTGTAAAATATATTTAACATGGTAATTAACCACCAAATATTTTCGGTTGCTAGACATTATTTAATATATAATATTTTAGGCACCGATTTAGCGACCAAAATACATTTTATTTTTGTAAAATATATTTAATATGGTAATTATCCCCGAATATTTTTTGTCGCTAAAATAATATTTAATATGTAATGTTTTAGTCATCGATTTAGCGACCGAATAAAGTATTATATTATAAAATATATTTAATATATTAAGTAGTCACTTAATATTTTCAATAGCTAAAATATTATTTATTTAATATAAATTATAATTAATTAAATTATGTATTTTTACATTTTGTCGACACTTAAAGAAAAATAATATCCTACTTTAAAAAATACTCCACTACCATTAGAACCACTACCACCAACATCAACACCACTATCACTATCACCATCATCACCACCACTATCACTACTACCACCTTCACCACCACTACCACCACCTTCACCACCACCACCACCACATTTCTTTTCTCGTTGTCGTTTTGCCCTAATCGTTAATCTTTTGTCTCCTAACAGCTGTTAAGGTCACTAGGCTACGGTCACCCACAGCAGCGACGGTCACCCATGACAGACGTAACGTCACGTTCCCTTCACTTCATAATTCCTTTTCTGTTTCTTAATTTTTCTTTGCAGCTTAATTGTGTTGATAACTAATTATTGAACTCAGATGCAATGCAATTTGATTGTTATAGTTTAGGAACACCATATTTTGTTTGCTCTCTTGCCTTATGTAAATATGAATTTTATTTAAGTTTTGAATTGATTCTCACTAGTTTTGAATTTAGTAAATATTTTGGTTTAAATGGATTAGACAAGTGACAGTTGACTGATTCTCAGTATCTTGATGCTTAATAAACAATTCACATTCAGTGGTTATTAAATAATTAAGAATTAAGAATTAATCCATGATTATTATCTTCCTTCTACATTCTTCAAAGTTTATACCATAATTTCTAAATTCCTTTTGCTTGATTATACTGCATGGAAAAAATTGAATGAAAATGTTAGTTTCAAATCCATGTTATAAAGATATACCTAGAATGAAGGTTGGTTTGTATCATATTCTAAAATTTAATTGGTATATAATATTAATTAATATATGTTGGATTCTCTACTTTTTTTCTCTATCACATTATAATTTAATTCATTATAAGAATTACACTGATTAGCTACCATAAACAAGAGTCCGCTAAAAATAGGATGCTATTAAGCGTCCCTTAAACCAACTCTATATGATATAAAGTAATTAAAAAAAATTAAAGTCACCAAAGTGGATGCTAAGCGGATTCTAAAAATTTAAAAACTAAAAAAAAGTACAATAATAATGAGATAACGTGTACTTGGAAAAACACATATAAAAATATTAATATAATATTATAAATTAAATAATATTAATGAGTAATTACGTAATCGAAACAGTTAATGATAATCATTAATGAAATTCAAAGTAATTATGTGTACGTTTAAATGATACAAACAATTAATTTTTTTATTAAAAATAAAAAATTGTGTCTAAAATTTATTATGTCTGGGCCAAAATTTAGTTTTCCCTCCTTTTCAAATATTTTTCATGTTTTAAACTTTTTTTCCCTTGCACAGACTCTTCAATGGTTATTGGAAACTTAACTTTTGTCTTTAATTTTTTTCCCTTTCACTGACTCTTCAATGCCTAGCTTCTATTCCAAACTTAGCTTTTGTCTTTAATTTTTTTCCCTTTCACATACTTTTCAATTCCCTTTCACGACTGCCACACTCATGTTCCTTCAGAAAGAGAAAAAATTACAGTTTAGAACCACAAATTTCGGTCTCTCCATTTTCTTTAAGTCAGGTTAGTTTGGTTTGTGTTGGTGGTAGTGTGTGGTGTGGGTTCTGAATTATTTTGAGAACAAGAAATATATGTTCTGGATTATGCTCTGCCACTTTCCCACTACACACTGTCACTTTTCTTACTGTTGCTTATTTTTTTACACTTAAAGCTTTTTATTTGTTTTTTGTTAGGTGATGTTAGAAGCATATACAGACTAAAATTTTGAGAATAGCACATTTTATGACTTTGGAAAATCTTTTTATAAGTGAATGTTTTTCGTTTTACAAGTATGCTTGGTATTTTTAATTCTAAATATATTGCTATTCATATGCTCATGTGTACTTGAGATTTCTGTTTTACTCTATCTATGATAGACTATGTTTGAATTTGAGATAGTATAGTTGAGCTCCTCATTATTAGTTTTCTTAGTAGTCTATTCATGTTACTCGATGTTAATTTGGATTAAATGTAACAAAACAATAATTAGTAATTTAACAATTTTTTATTTTATTGGATTTTTTAGTTTTTAAGTACTCTAAATATTTTGGTTTTTTGCCTTATATATCTTATATAAAATGATTTTTCATAGGTGGTTATGTAATGTGTTAAGTTTTGAGTCACGACTCATTAGTAGTTTTTCTTATTTTATTTACAACAACGGATTAGAAATTTTAATTAAAATATAATAATGCAGGTGCAAGGATTTTGCTATTATTATAGCCTAGTGTTTGGGTGAAATAAGAACTAATTGTCACCTACCCTTATAGGAGAAATTCGTAACCCACGAAAATGTCGTAGACTTTGCAGTAAATTGCTTACTAATATTTTGATTTTATGGTTAATATTGAAGTTAATAATTCATATTTTGAAGACTTCTTTTATCATGTTTTGTTATTGTCCAAATTTGCAAATTCTGTTTTATTCTTTCTAAAGTTATTATTTTTGTAAATTCTAGGGTTTTAGGGACATTATTTTCGTAAAGATATGAAATCTTTACGATATAATTGATTTTCGTAAAGAGAATTTAATAATCTCTATCAAAATTTAATTGATATATAATATTATTTAATATATATTGGACTTTTCTATCACTTTACAGTTTATTTGGAGAAGCTTGTTTGTGTAAGGTTTCACTAAGTTGTCTAGTCAAGACTTGGGGAAAAATAGAAGTAGAGACAACATTCAAGAGTTTTGAACTTTAAGCAAAGGTGAGTTATTGAGTTAGCATTTTATCTTATTCTTGTTCAATTTAAATTTTAATTAAATGTTGTGATTTGAATATCTTTTTTGTGTTAATTATATTTTATTACCTAATATTTGATTAGGTAGGTAATAAAATATTACATATTTCATTTGTGATATTGTTAGGCACTTATTTACGTAAAATTTTAAAATAAATTATTGACTTTTAGGTTGTGGTAATTTTGCATTAATGAAAATCCCTAAAGGTAGAAAATTGATGTATAAAAGATTGGATGCTAATAAATATTTGACAGATGAATTTAGAGAAGGAGTGTATGAGTTCCTACAATATGTTATTGGTCAAGAAAAGTTTGTAGAACAAGGTGAAATGTTAAGGTGTCCTTGTGTTAAATGTAGATGTAAAGTTTTCAAGTATGTAGATCAAGTTGGGTTGGATCTTTATGAAGAGGGATTCATGCCTAATTATTATTGGTGGACAATTCATGGTGAAGAATTGTCACAATTCGCCCAAGTGGATGTTCAGAGTACTAATTATCGAACTTGTGAGCAACGAGATGAATTAGATCCTTTCCATCAAATGATCATGGATCATGTTGGACCCTCAAATGCCTATTGTATGCAACAAGATGGTGTAATTGGATTAGAGTACATGAATGAAGACCCTGATCCTGAAACTCAAAAGTTTTTTTACATGCTTGCTGCTGCACAAACACCCCTGTGGGAAGGATGTGAGAATCACTCAGAATTGTCGACTTCTTTGGAAGCTCTAAGCTTGAAATCTGATTACAATATGTCTGAAGGATGTTTCAATAGAATGGTCCAACTTATGGGGGAGATTATGCCAAAAGATCATCGAATGATTAATAATTTTTTTTGAAGCTAAGAAGTCAGTCGAAAAATTGGGTTTCGGTTGTACGAAAATTGATTATTGCCCAAAAGGATGTATGTTGTATTATAAGAAAAATTATCATAAAAGTATAACTAATTGCTCTATTTGTGGAATGGATCGATATAAGACAATAACTAGGAGAGGAATTGAAAAGAAGATTGTTGTTAAAAAAATGTGGTACTTTCCTATTATCCCAAGACTAAAAAGGCTATACTCTTCAAAGCCCAACAAAATCAAATGCTTGAAGGATCATCTTCAGAGAACTTTCATGTTGCCTCCATTGATGACAATGAAATATACTTTACTGTAGCTGGAGGTGCAAATAAAAAGGGTAATGTGTATGGACTTGGTGCATTGAGTAAGAGGTTTACTACTTCTACATGTGCTTACTCTAATACTAGTCAAACTCCAGTAGATCATGGAATAGAAGAAATGCGTGAAACTATTCAAAAATTAAATGTTGAACTTATGGCAAAGGATGCCAAGGAAAGGACACTTGAAGAAAAGATGGAGCACATGACGAAAAATCACGAGCAACAGAGTGTTAGGAATACAAGTGTGAGTCTAAGTCCCACATTGACCAGAAATGAGAAAGTAGAGCACTATATAAGAATAAAGACCCATAAACCCATTGCCTTAAGGTTTTGGGTTGAGAGTGGTGTCAGTGTCAACAAAATGAGCATATGCGTCAACAAAATGAGCAAATGAAACTTATTTTGCAGCACATCCAATTAAAGAGAGTCCTATGCCAACTACTCCTTCTGATCCTCCTAGTAGTGATGATATAGTGGACCTCTCTTGTGATGGTAGACCATAGGATCATTAGTTATAATTTTAATTGTATGATGACTTCAAATTTGCTTTACAACTATATCCATTTTTCTTTTTAGAAATGGTTCTTGTGACTAGAATATGTTGGATCATGTAATAGATATACTTTTAATTTTTATATTAGTTTTTAATAAAAATATTAAAAAATTAACAAATATATAATTAAGGGTACGATAAGATGAAAAATACATTAGAGATCTAAGAAAACTTTTCAAATATCAAAATATATACTCAATGGTTGAGAAATAACAAAAATTATTTTAATGAAATAAAAAAGTTCCTCAAATAAAATAAAAATTAATATAATAAGTAAATATTTTTTTTTATATTACCTAATGAAATATTTACACTATTAAATACTTAAATTAAAAGTATTAAATATTCTTATGTATAAGGAAAAAAAATTATTTCATTTTAATTTTTATTAATTTATATTCTTTTAAAACCTGTGTTTGTCTTTTCTATAGAAATTTTTCAATCGCAATTGTCAAAAGTAAAAGGTATATAAGAAAAAAGAATTAGCATATCATAATAACGTTGTGATCACAGATGAAGAAAATTAGTTACACGAACACAATGAAATAACAAGTATTATTGTTTCAACAAAAGACAAACAGAAAATATCTATGTTGTCATCTAGTTCCTAAATGTGACGAGTAAAGTACATGTTTATATATTTATTATTTCATCCTTATCTTTTTTGTACCGTGCTCAGTTTCAATGATGATATTTCATCGTTATCTGTCTCAATATCGGTTCAGTGTCTCATCCAATCGGGATAGAATTGAGAAAATATTTGTATTGGTTTTGTGAAAGAAAGTAAACTAAGATTTGTTCCTCGGGATAGAAGAGACAACAACTGAAGATAACTAAGATTTGTTTTTTTGGGAAGAATTTGATGCAAATGAAAAGCGAATGTTTTGTTTGAGAAAAGAAAAAGCAGTGAGAGAGAGCATAGATAAGTGAGTTCTCTAGGTAAAATAAACTTACTAAACCTGATGATCACTTATTTTTTCTGTTACGTAACAAAAATAAAATAAAATTTAAACTAACAAAAAAATATAATAATAATACTAATAATAAAATGAGTATATATACTGTTTTTTAAGTCAATAGTTTGATTCTCATTTTAAAGTAAAAACATTTAGTCTTTAAATTTTTTAAATTATTAATTTTAAGTGAATCTTCTACATTGACATACTTGATTTGAAAGTGATTTATATTCTTTTCTATTAATTTTATTTGATTTGGTGTTTTAAAAAAACAAAGGAAAAAAATCTTTAATTATTTTAAACACCAGAAAGAAAAAACATGTGCATAGGTGTTCACTTCTTATCCTACAATAAAAACTTATATATAATAATTATTAAAATAAAAACATTAAATTTATAACAAAAGTATTTACATAAAATAATTATATTTATTAGTCTTCCAATACTTATAGTCAGTAGTTTTCTGATAGATCATTAAATAAATAAAAATGTTAAAAAAATAAAAACAAAAAATATATATATATATATATATATATATATATATATATATATATATAATTAAAAAACACTATCATTATTAATTACTAATTATGAGTATAAGAATATAAAAAAATAAAGGAATTTGTACTCAACAAATAGATTTAAAATACAATTCTATTATATATAATTATAAATAAACAACAAAATAAAACTTAATATAACATCAACTAAAAGTATTTTGTATCTCAACGTATCTAAAGGACAACTAGTCCAAAATCAATGATTTAAAATAAAACTGAAAATTTAATATCCTTTTAAAAATAAAAGGACTGAAAATACATATTGAAAATGTCAGGCATGAAGATTAAAGTTATAATTTAGCTTTGGATAAAAAATTAACATAATGAAATTTTAAAATATATTAAAATATTCTAAAAAATATTAAAGCATAGATCATTTCGTTCTTTTTAGTTGTTTTAATTTTGACAAAAAATAATATAAACGAAAAGTATAGATTTGATTATAAATTTGATTTCTATATTTTTTTCACAATTTTAATTCTGTAATTTTTAATTCTTTGAGAATTCTTTAGATGGTATGAGCACAGGAAAATACATTATATTCATTATTCAAGATTGAAAAAAAAGTGTGAGAAAACTTCTTGATTAAGTGAGTTTAGGTTCAGTTTCTTATATAAAGTCTTAGATTTTGAGTTTTTATCGGAAAAGGTGTTTGAATTTAAAAACTATATTAAAACATATACATACTTTAAATCAATTAACAAAATAATAATAATAACATAAATTCTTTCATTTTAATTCTTATTAATTTATTTTTCAAGATATAACCTTGTTTGTTATTGATAATTTCCTTTTTTTTTAAATTACAAGTGTCAAAAAGCAAAAAAAAATATGTAAGAAACAAAAAAAATAAATAATGTGGTATGTTCCAAAGGAAAAAACTTAACTATACCAATAAAGTAAAAAAAAATAACAAGAATTATTTTTTTAACAAAATGCTAAAAAAATAAAATCCTATCAAACCCTGTCATTGTTTAAGTTTTAAATATCTACACTATTATTATATAAAGGAAAGGATTTTTCTGTGTGTGTATATTTTGTTTCCAGATTTATTTTTGAAGTATTTTTTTAAATCAAAATAGTTATTTAATTAATTTTACTTTTTAAGTGATTAAGTTTTTAATTTTTTTAAAAATTAACTATTTTTTAAATTACAATAACTAATATAATAAAAAAGTATCTAAAATAGAATAAACATTATCAATAATAAAAAGGTAAAAATTATTTAGTAATAATTATTTTATTTTATTTTATCTTAACAAAGTGAACATACAATAATGTGGGTGTGTATTTTAATATGAAGTACATGTTTATATATTAATAAAAAATTTATTTTTCATGGTTGTCGTTTTCCTCTGTTGATTCGATCTCCTCAAGGTTGGTGTTTGGTCTTTAATCATTATATGTTGTTTTATCGGTTTATGACTTCGATTGGCACAAAATTTAAAAGATTTCTGTGTCAGAATTGTGAAAGAAAAGTGTGATAATCACAGTAACTGAGAACAACTTTGATTTGTTAAGCCGAGAATTTCATCGAATTGGAATAAAAGTTGTCTTTTTCAAGAAAAAAAATAAAAAAAAAGAAAGTTTTGTCTTTTTCAAGAAAACAAATAAAAAGATCGAATAAGAGAAAAGAGACATGAATTTTTAAATCACTTTACTTTTATCTATGCAAAGTAAAATTTTAAACCGGTTGTTTTTCTATAATAAAAGTAGAGTTTAAATGGGATCTATATTCTTTCTCTGTTCATTCTGATTTATTTGATGTTTTTAAAATCAAAGAAAAAATAATGCACTGTGAAAGTCAGTATTATTATAATATAATTATATTTCTTAGTTTAAAGTAATGACAAAAATGTGTGTATGTTCATTCTCTGTCTTATAATAGAAATATAATTATTATAATGATTATTAAAATAAAAGTTATTTACATAAAAATGTGTATTTGTGTGTATCTTTTATCCTATAATAAAATTTTAATTATTATAACAATCAATAAAGTAAAAAGTATTAAATTTTAAAAAAAATGTATTTACATAAAATAATTAGTATTTATAACATTTATATTTTTTTCATTATAGTAAGTGATATTTGTAGTGAGTATTTTTTTTTACAGATTATTAAATCAATAAAAATGTTAGAAAATAAAGATAAAAAAGGTATATACATACATACATATATATATATATATAATTTTTTAAATCAAATAAATTTAAAAGGTTAATTTCAGCTGTATATTTTAATTTTTCTTGAAACATATATTTTTTATCATATTTTTATTTATTTATTTCCTAAATACTTAGTTTGTTTGATCTAATAATTGTGTCGGAGGATTGGGAGTTATGTGTGAGTTTTAGGATCTTGTCCCAACATTTCTTTTTTTCTTTTCCTCAAAAATTTATTTCTCTTCTTCTTTTAAGTTTTGATGTCTTCATTCTTCACATTTTCTTCTTCTCTTTAAATTTCTTACTTTAGTTATAACATGTTTTACCAGCCTATTACATTGGATGAAAGTTAGTGAGTTATAAAATAATTCCACTTTATCATAATTTACTACTCTGTCATAATTAAATTTATAGTAAGTATGTTGTTAATATCTTTTAATTATTTTTCTTTTAGTTTATTATGAGAGTATTTGAGAAATTTATTGTTTATCTTGGTTGAGAAACTTTATTTTCTCAATTAAACTCTCACTTAGTAAGAGTGCTGATTTGTCTAGTGATGTTTTTCTTTTAATATTTTTAAGGAGTTTGGGATAATTTAAACTCTTTCTACATCTTATTTAGAGTATAAGTAATTATTAAGTAAGGTAAAACCTTTGACTTGTTGATTTGAATACAAGAAGAATTAACATTGTTGGATCTATTAGAATTATATTTGTGATTGATGTATTTAGATTTTCTTAAATTGATGTTGTATGTGATTTTCAAACTTTTGGTCACATGAGTTAAATTGATACGTAATGATTATAATACACAAATTATATATTATATACTATAGAAGTATGATGTATGTTAGGTTTGATAGAATGGTTAAAATTCTGAAAAACTTTATGTGTCTACTTATAGTATTGCTTAAGCAAATTGAAGATGCTCAAATGAAACAAAATTTCTTATTAAAAATTTATTATATTATAATTTTTACAGTTTTTATAATTATTTTTATTATAATAATAACTATATAGAAAGAATTTATATAAACCATAATAATCATTACATCGTAAATCAAAATAATGAAAGCTTCACATTTAAAATTCTTTGACTTTTTAATATATTATTCCTTTACGTTTCATATATTTTGTTTTCCATGTTAATGTCATATTAACTTATTGGTATGGATTTTATAAGGACTTAAAAAATAGCTAAAAAAGAGAAGTGATAAATGGAACTTAATAATTTTATTATTAAAATACACAAGTTTATGAATAGAAAAAATCACTTGATAGAATTTTATTTTATAAACATGACCATTTCTCTTAAAACTATTCTCTTCTTTTAAATTTCTAACATCTCTGTTAATTTATTTGAAAATTTGATACTACCAAAGGAGTCTTGTTATAGAGCACTGTTAGGTTTATAAGAAAGAGTATCACTGGAAAGATACAATACCTATGAGACCTGAGTCCAACCACATAAGATATTGACACCACTCTCAACCCAAAATCTGAAGACAATGGGTTTATGGGTCTTTATCGTATATAGTGCTCCACTTTCTCATTTTTAACCAATGTGAGACTTAGAATCACACTTGGATTCCTAACGAGCACAGTAATTATGCATAATCATAATTTTTATTAAAATAAATTTATCTTTTACTCTTCTATCGAGTCATTTTAGAAGTTTTACATATATATGTAGTTTTGTGCACGTGTATGACTTAAAAGAATTAAAGATGGATCTATAATTATCTAAAAATATTAAAGTATGTGCATATTATTGATCTAAACTTTATATGTACGAGTATTACATCATGCGTGACTGGAGACATTTAAAGTTCTAATGGAACTAATTAAACTCAGTATGAGTAAGATAAGTTAGTTTATTCACAATTAATAACACTTAGCTGATTTGATATATTTGTGGAGATTCTAAAATTATGTAAATTCATTGTGTGAATCAGCCAAGAGTGAAATTCAATTTTTGAAATTTTAGAGAATTCGAGTTGCTTTACTTGAGTGAGCAAACACTTGTTGGATGAGCCTTGTAAATAAGACTTCCAAGGTTTAAGTTGTTAAGGAGAAATCACCCATTAAGATAAATTTATTTTAATAAAATTCAAAGAGCTCATGATCATTGGATTGTTGGATGAATTAGTTTTGTTGATAGCTTCATTACTTGCCTTGGAAAAGTCAATACCCTCATTGAGCAAAATTTGAGATATTAAAATCAGAGATATTAATTAAAACTAGCAAGTACATTTCCAGGAGTGTCTCGCTGGGTGAGCTTATATGTTGTGAGAAAGAGGGGAATAATTTTGAAATAAAATAAATTATCGTAAAGTTTAAAATAAAAGCGTGTGGGTGTGTGAAGTCGAGTAGAGCCTAGGTGTTAGCCAAAATCTACAGTGGATGTGTGAGGTCAAGTAGAGTTTGAATGTTAGCCAAAATATAATGTAGATGAGTGTGAGGCTGAGTAAAGCCTAGGTGTTAACCAAAATCTATTGTGGAGTGTTAATTAATATATGTTTGATGTGAGTGTGATTATTTATAAGGAGGAAATACTATATTGTGTAGTTTTATGATGTGCATTGCATGTGGGGATTCCGAGACTGAGGTTATCCAGACTTTACTACTATTGAATTCATATATAGAAATATATTAGATGATGAATTTGTGAATGAGTCAATCTGGAAAGAAAATTGTGTCTTGTACCTTTGTCATATGGGGAGAACTTGGTTTTTGAGATGTGACTTTGCAGAGCAGGAGATCATATCAAAGATAGAACCTCTAAGTTTAATTCAATACATAAGTCTTTCGAAAATATAATCAAATGTCTATTTTTATTAAATGATGATAATATGAGATTGAACCATATGGATTGTTAAATATAAATATTTGATTGTGATTGTTGTGATTAATATTTTTATGTAAATGTATGTGTGACAAAAATTAAATTAAATTAGAATGAATGATATTCTTTTTAATAAACCATTGACTTACCTTAAATATACTTAAATTGTGCATGAATAGTATAATGTAACTATTACATAAAGACAATTAAAAATTGTGTAGACGCTGAATTTTTATGGAAATAGTATAATGTAACTATTATATATAGAGACGTTGCAAAGTTTATTTATTAAATTCTATTATGAAAAAAAAAATGAATCCAAGTTAATTTTAAAATTTGATTTTCAAATCCAACCGTTATTCAAAGTGAAAAAGGAAGACAAACGTGTTTATGTTTCACATAACCTCTCCTGATGTTAGTGTTTTATTTCTCAAATTTCCTTGTCTTGTCTGGGTGGATTACAGGTATGATAAAACTTCTCCTAATCATTATGTTTTTGTGAAGAAATTTTCTAATGAAAAATATATTATTCTCTTGCTCTATGTTGATGACATGTCGATTGTTGATCATGATAAAGATGATATTTAAAGTAAACTTGAACAAGTTCTTTGTAATGAAGGATTTGGATCCTGTAAGACAAATCCTTGACATGAAAATTGTTCGTGGCAGGAAGGACAGAAAATTGTGGCTATCCCATCAAAAGTATATTGAAAAGGTATTAGACAGATTTAATATGAAAAATTCTAAGACTATTAGTACTCCATTTGCAGGTCACTTTAAGCTGAGCTTAAAGCAATGTACTAAAAGTGAGAATGAGAAAGAAGAAATGTAGAATATTTCATATTCATTTGCAGTTGGTATTTTGATGTATGCCATGGTATGTACAAGACCAGACATTGCTCATGTTGTTGGTTGGTGTTGTTAGTCGTGTCCTTGACAAGCTGTGAAATGGATACTTAGGTATCTCAAAGTTACTTCTAGAATTTGTTTATGCTTTGGAAGTGGTAAGTCTGTGTTGAATGGTTACACCGATGCAAACATGGCTGGTAATATGGATTCTAGAAAATCTACTTTTGGGTATATGATGACTTTTGCAAGGAGAGTAGTGTCACGACAACCCAAACTACAAAAAATGTGTTGCTCTATCTTCCATAGAGGCAGAATATATCACTATTACAGTTGTTAAAGAGCTCTTGTGGATGCAAAAATTCCTACAAGAGTTGGGATTGTCACAAGAAAAATATGTTTTGTATTGTGATAGTCAAAGTACAATCCATTTCAGCAAGAACTCAACGTGTTCATTCAATGTCAAAGCATATTAAAGTCCGATATCATTGGATATGAGAAATATTATAGATGAAACAATTATCATTAGAAAAAATTCATAGTGATGAGAATGGGTCAGATATGATGACAAAGATCTTACTTGTAGGAAAAAACCACTTTGGTTGACTATGGCCCCAATTAATTGGTAATGGGAAGATTTGTCAGATGTGTCACCAATTTATTAGGTCCACACTGATTTAATTAATAAAAATAAAATAGATATTTTTCTTTATGGACTCCCAGCCCATTATGCAATTTAAAATATGCAACCCTTGCATCAAATTTGTTATGAGAGAAAATAATGTGAGGAAACAGAGAAACAAAAGTTGTGAGTGCCTTTAGTGAGAAAAAAAAAGGAAAGAACCATCAGAGTGAAGAAAAAGAAAATAGCAACTAGTTTATCTTGTGCAAGTCTGTGCTGAAAAATTATCTTGAAGAAAAAAATTTATTTATTATCTCATGTATTGGTTCTCTCTTCTCAATAATATGCTTGAAATCAATTAAATTCTTAATAAATTATTAAGTTTAATTGAAGTCTATGTTTTTGAATCAAATCATATGAAAATCCATGAAGAATTCAATTATGAAAAAGTTAAAAAATCAATATGTTTTTATCATATTTGTGTTAAATCTTTTGTATCGTCTATTTTTTTTTTCTTTTCAAAACCTCCTATTTTTATTGTTTTTATGTTCGTAACCTTCTTTGGAGATTTTAATAAGGATTGTTCTGAGTGAACTTTTTACTGAAATCATTAAAAGATAATGAGTTAAGTTAACCCTCTTTATAATATGTTGTATTAATTTTCCTATGTCTATTAGAAGATTAATCTTGATTTGATCACCCCAACAAAAATAGTTAATGATATTATGATAAATGAGGTAAAAGAAGAAAACAAATATTATAAGATCTTAGAAAATTGTAATAATAATAAAAATAAATAAATGAGGTTAAATGATATTTGAAGTAAAAGATAAAAGGGTTTAGTAATTATTTAAATAAAAAATATTTTTATATACCAAAAAATATTATGAGGTATTCTTAAATATTAAGTGATAACTATTAATTTAAAAATATTTATTTAAAATATTTACTAATAGATAAAAGATATGATAAATAATTATGAAGAACATATTAACAAATCCTCTAAGAGATAAGGGATTTAAAAACTGAATTAGATTTCATAAATATAATATGTATCCAAACAAGTTCTTTAGTTAATATTTTGTTAGGAGATAATTGGATTTTTAGTCTAATAGTTTTATTATAGATAAGTAAGTTGGGATAGTGGTAAGACAAATAAATCTATTATAGATAAGTAATTTGAATTGAATACATGTGAATAGCTTTATGTGAATGTTGTTTGTTGGTTTGTTGAGAGCATGCTCCTGGAATGCGTGCCCTGAGATAATTTCTATTGGTTGGTAGATCAATGAAGTGGATGGTTGAGGGTCCAAAACCAATGACTGAAGTTTCTAGACAGAGAAATTTATGAACCATGCTTGTTTGTAGAAGGTCTCTGAGGTGTCAGGGACAAAGGACGAATATCTATCAACAAAAACCAAAATTTAGATACAATAAAAATGTTATTATTATTATTGAATGAGTAAATGTTGTTGTTATTATTATTATTATTAAATGAAATTGTGGCCGAAGATTTAATATTTAATAATATAATGAGTAAAAATTAAGCAAGAAGAAATAATTTTGTATTATTAATTAAGGTGAAATTGATTTATTCGGTGATTACAAAACTAGTCGAAAAATTTTAAATATAAAAGTAAAAAAAAAATGAATAAAATTATAAATTATATATATATATATATATATATTAATTTGTTTTAATTATTTAATTATTTTATATGCTATTTTTTACTTTACTTTTTTCTCTCTCTTAATATATGAATACACTAAATTATTTAATTTCATTTATTTTGTGAGTAAATTTCAGAAAATAATGATAATTTACAATATTTATACTTTTTAATTTGCTATCAAAATATAATTAAATTATTAATCACGATATATATATATATATATATATATATATATATATATATAAATTGTTCTGTTTTTTTTTTACTTTTTTTTTCTCTTTATTTATGAATGCACTAAATTATTCAATTTCATTTATTTATGATAAAGCTCTTCATTTGTTTTTAAATAGTATTATATATATATATATCTTATATTTTTATTTTTATTTTGTGAGTAAATTTCAGAAAATAACCATATATGATACGAACTAATTTAGAATTTTTAATTTATTATCAAAATATAATTAAATTAGTAATGACGACAATGTGACATTATTTTTTAAATTTTAAGAAAAAAGAAATTGAAAAAAACGTTAAGAGTATTTGAAAATTCGTGTAAAGATTACAAATATGACGAAGAAAACAAAAAATAGTAAAGAAAAGGAAACTTATGACGATTTTACTCAGAAAAATTTAAAAATAGGTTTTACGAATAAAAAAAAAAAATTAATAACAATTATATTGTAAAAAGTAAACTTGAAATATAAAATGTGTACATAAAAGAAAAAAATATTCTATTTATATATGTATAGATATATTAATTATAGGAAGAGGTGTTATAAGAAACTTTTACTTTAAATATGTTGAAAATGTTGTTTTAGAAAATTATAGAGGAACCTAATATATTTTATAATTGAGTAGTTAAGAGAAATAAATTAACTTAGTTACTTAATACTTTAAGTTAATTTATGAGCATAATTACCTAGTTTAGGATAAAGTTAAAACTTGTTTCAACCTTTTATTGAATTTTCTTGATTCTTGGTTGATTTGTTTTGATTCTCTAAACATTTTATGAAACTTATCGAACCCATCTTCTAATCTTCTAATTCTATAGACAGAAAGTTTATTCTTTACAAAAAACATATTTGATACATATGAAAAAACAATACATTAAAATTTATTGTTTGAAAACTAAAACCCACTCTCATAATTAAATATTCTTAATTTACTCTCATAACTAAATTTATTCATTTGTCCATTTAACTTGTATAAAGAAATAAAAATGAGTTTCTGAAATTCTTTACTATTAAAACAAACTTGAATATATATTTCTTACAAATAATATTATTTATACTTTTGGAACTAATACGAATATCAGAGTCATTAAAAAAATACTTTAAGAAACTTCTATAAAAGAACGGTGTCTTTACTAATTAAATTTATACAAGTTGTTTCTAATTTTTTAAATCTTCTTCTGTCACTTCTGTGATTTAAATTCAATGACTTTAAACTCATGAAATTTGATGATTTAAAATAGAGTAACAACAAATTATTTAAAATTTAAATGCACCAATGATATAAATATGGGTTATTTTTAACGTTGCATTTCGTTCCAACTTTTAACAATTTTATATTTAAAAATTAACTGCACAACCGAGACGTGACAGTAGGTTCTCTCTTCATCGTTTCTTTCTCCACTACAGTGTGCTAAGGAAGTTTTTGTTTTTGTTCTTCCAAGCATTTAAGAAGGGTAATAAATCTCTTCTTGTTTCTGTCCTTTCAAAATTTTCATTTCTATTTCTCAATATCTCTGCTTCATCAACAAATAGCAAAAGGTGTTGATTCCAGTGGGTGTTTACTTCATTTTTCTTCTCTGGTTTGCTTCTTTCTTTACTTGTTTTTTCTTGGTTTTCATGGGGTGGTTTCTTTCTTTCTTGTTTTCACCAAAGTTTTACTTTTTCTTCACTTAGTTTATGATTTCTGCGTCATTGTTTCCCTGTTTTGTGTTTTGCATGTTATTGTTGCCAGAAAGTTCGTTCCTTTTAACTGTGTTTACTCTGTATGAATCATTTTTCTACTGTTTTTGCAACTGTACTACTGGCTATATACTTCTCAAGCACCTCTTGTTTCAAGTGCTCTCTTGAAGTCTTGGTTTCTGTGATCTTTCAAGTTCTGTTTCTTGTCGCTTTCTGAGAAACTAACTTTTCTTCACTCTAAACCTTACAAGGTATGAAGTTTTCGTTTTCACCGCTTCTAAATTTTTATTTTCTATCATTATTATTTTGCACTCGAATCACCCATTATTCTTTAATTTTCTACATTTGAACCCTTCCATTACTAAAAAAGCTTTCAGCATTTGCATTCTTACCGGTCATGGATTAATGTTTTTCTCTTCACACACACACACACACATATATATATATATATATATATATATATATATATATGTTTTAAACAATGGGTTTGTGATTTTTGTTGCTGTTATTTGTTCATTCTACATGGTTTGTAAACTGTTCTTTCTCTTGTTGTGGTACCATCGATGGATATCTCTGATGCGAAGTCTCTTTCTTTTGAATTGCGTGTGTAGAAATGGACGCTTCAAAGTCCTTTGGGAAAAGGCATAATGATGGCTTCCGTAGCCCTTCCTCTGGCAAAGAATTGAGTGAAGTGTTTTTGAAACGCAGGAAGGTGAATCGAGCATTGGTGACATTCAGGAACTTGTTCGACAAGCTAATGCATCAGTACAAAATGTACGAACCTGGGAATCCGAAGGTTAAGAATAAAGCTCTGTTGGATGCAGCAATGACAATGAAAAGTGAACATCAATGGGAGAACACTCAAAAGCGCGTGGGACATGTACTAGGAATCGAAGTGGGTGATGTTTTTCAGTACTGGGTGGAACTCAATGTCATTGGCCTCCATAAGCAGTTTTGGCATGGAATTGATTATAAGATAATGGACAACGGCTCGTTGGCCACAAGCATTGTAGTAACAGATCGCTATGATAATGCTAGGAAATCTAATGGGACATTGGTTTATGAAGGTCATGGAGGAAATCCTGCTGTTGGGAAAAATGTTTCACTTCGTGATCAAAAACTGGAAGGAGGAAATTTGGCGCTGAAAAATAGCATGCAAGCTAGAAGTCCAGTGAGAGTTATATTGAAAGTTTGTGGAAAGTTTGATGGTGCATTCAGTTCCAGTAGCAGTAATTCTCATTACTCATATGTTTATGATGGTTTGTATTTGGTGGATACAATGAACATAGAAAGAGGGAGATATGGAAAGCTTGTGTTCAAGTTTGGACTGAATAGGATTTTGGGACAACCTCCAACTTGTGTTTCCCTTAAGGACCATGATGAAAATTCTAGTCAACTTGCAAGTTTTAGTGCTAGGAAGAAACTCAAACCGAAAGATTGTGATGCTGAAAAGGAGGTTGTTCGAGTTGAAGATCTTTCAAATGGTAGGGAGAAGTTTGCTATTAGGGTGGTGGCTCCAAGTGATTGTGTTCAGCTACCCACATCCTTTGTTTATGTTGTAAGTAACATTTACTCAAAGAAGTTCGAGCAGGCAATTCTTTCTGGCTGTGATTGTGCTGATGGGTGTGTTGACAAAGAAAATTGTGTCTGCTTGAGGAAGAAAAAGGGTAGCAAAATGCCGAATGGTTGTAATAAAAGAAGACTTGCTTCTGGGATGGAATCATCGGTTATATATGAGTGTGGCCCATCTTGCAAGTGCTTCTCTTCTTGCATCAACCGAGTAACTCAGCATGGTATTCAGTTTCAGCTAGAAATCTTCATGACAGAACAGAAAGGTTGGGGTGTTAGAACACGCTCATTCATTCCCTGTGGAAGCTTTGTATGTGAGTATATTGGAGAAATCAATGACTATATGGAGGCTAGATGGAGGCTAGATAGTGACTATATATTTCACATGGGTATGTTCATGATGGATGCTTTACTTTGTTGTGTTTGGACTTGATGTAACAGTTTCAGTCTTTTTTTTTTGGCAGGTGTTGGAAAGGTCTTCATCAATGCAAGCAAATTTGGAAATGTTGGAAGATTCATAAATCATAGTTGTTCTCCAAATCTCCGTATAAAAAATGTTCAGTATGATCACAGTGACAAGAATCTTCCCCACAAGATGCTGTTTGCTGTAAAGGACATTCCTGCTGGTAAAGAGCTGAGTTATGACTATAATTCCTTCAATGGAAAATTTATCAAGTGTAGGAGTAATAGCTGCTACTGCGGAACACCGGAATGCAATGGACGGATCTACATTTAAAGGTGGGAATTTTAAACTGTCTTTAAGTTCTGCTTTTTTTGGCACTGTTGAAGGTAATATAGATATGCATATATTACATATACTGGCACCATTATTTCAGATGTATAAGGTGGTGCACAGTATGTCAAGGATGTATGTATGTTTAATGTTGTGTCAATAATAGACATAAGGGAACTTGGAAAGGAGAAGTCTGGTTGATGACTTTTTGACATAAAGTTGTCATTGAATCTCCTATAGTAATATTCATGTTCAATTTCTTGACACTTACACGTCATCTTGGAAAATGTTGTTGATGAGTTCTGCACTATTGGCTGAAACATGGCTGTCAAAATCATGATTTAGGACGTAAGATGCTACAAGTAAAATTTTGATTTTTGACTATATGCTTTTTCTGTTATTCTTCTTGAAAGAGCAAATATATCGTGTTGGAAGATTTTATGGCAAGGATGTGAATCGAAGAATGTCTTGCTAGCTTTTATATTCTCCCATATTCACTTCCCACATTAATATACTGATTTTCTTAGAAATAAGAATTATAGAGTTTAGTTTAGTTTATGCTTTTTATTCTTAATGTGCCTTTGCATTGATGCTTGCACATCATTGTAATTTTTTTTTGGTGCAACAAAATGACAGGCTAGGCTCACGGATGGAATTGGAATTTGGAAGCTTATAGTTGAATTTAGTAAACTTGTTTTTGTTAGTCACATTTAAGTAGAGTCGTTCCACATGGGTCTAAGTCAAAAAAGTTTCCATATAAAAAAATCTCAATTGATCAAAATAGCAACACAAGTCTTATTGGTCAAAGTCAACTTATGGTCCTGTCTGTGTGAGTCAATCTTAGGTTAAGATAGACATGGTTGGGTCGAGATCAAGTCAAGTAGATAATTTAGGTTGTGTCTAAGTTAGATTGTGTCTAGATCAAGCCATGATTGACAAAGTTCAAGTTGAGTTAGATAAACCTCATGATAAGCCAACTTTGGTCGACCTAAATAAATTAAGATGAGTTAGTCCCAGACAAAGGCTGAGTTGAGTCAGTTCTAGACCAAGGTTGAGTTGAGTTGAAGAATTAAATTGAGCCCATCCAGGTCAAAGGTTGAACCAAGTCAATTTGGGTTAAAGATCAAATTGGCTCGGGATGAAGATTGAGCTTTGTAGGTCGGGGTTCAAAGGTCAAGTCAAGTTGGTCAGGTCTGAAAGTTAAGTCGAGTTAGTCGGGTCTGAAAGTTAAGTCGAGTTAGTCGGGTCTGAAAGTTAAGTCGAGTTAGTCTCAATTGAAGGTTAAGTCAAGTCGACCTGGACAAAATGTCAGATAAGCAAAAGGTTGACCTGACCAGGCCCAAGTAAAAGGTCGAGTCGAGTCTGGTTGAATCAATGAGTTGAATTGGTTCTGGTCGAAAGGTTGAACTAAGTTGATTAGGTTCTCAAGTTGGCCTAGGTTGAAAGGTAAAGTCAAGTCAACTTGGGCTAACCCTTTGGCTCGAGCTACCCTAGCATGACTTTTAACTTAGGTTGATTTATCTTGACCTTTGTCTCGAGTTACGGATCAACTTGGCTTAACCTTTGATTTCTGTTGGAGTTATTGTATTTAGGAGTTAATTAAATTTTGTAATGAGGTCAAATCCACTTTAATTCTAAATTTAATCTGCTTTGAGAGGATGCGTTGGAAATTTGCATCGAGGCTTTTTGAGACTCTCCATTTGGTGGACTAATGAAATAAGGGCTTATTAAAGAGTGGATTGAGGCTAATCCATTCGAGATTGATCAAGAGTTATTGTTCCTATCAAATTAGTTTAGTCTATAAAGCTTGACCTGAACCATATAGATAAGGCTAAAAAAAAAGTTTGCTAGATAGAAAAATTCACACAAGAAAAGGTATGTAAGGCCAAAAGGTCTGTCTGCATAAGTCTCATGGGTTTGGTTCAATCCATAAGTCATCTATTTTTAAAGTAAAAATACTTGTTTAAAAATGAAAATGAAAAATATATTAAAAAGGTCTTTTACATTACATACATGAAAATTATTTATTCAATTCAAATTTAAATCCAATTTAGTGTTGTCTGGTAGGGTCATACTCAGGCCAAGTTAGGCTAGGTTGAGATTCCGTAAAGTTGAATTCCGGTTAAGTCAAGTTAAGTTAAATGTATATTAGGTTGAGTTGGATTAAATCTAAGCTAGAATGAATTAGGTCGGGTTCAAGTCATGTTAAGTTGAGCTAAGGTTAAGTCAAGTTAGATTCATGTTGGATCAAGTTGAATTTGACTCATATTTGGCCAAGTCAAATTGGATCCACATGAAGAAGTCAAGTTGGAACATGTTGAGTCAAGTCAAACCAAATGAAGTCGGGCTTAGGATAAGTCAAGTTGAGTCAAACTAGACTTAGGTCAGTCTAATAAGTATAGGAATTGCCGACAAGTTAGGTCAAATTGGGACCATGTTAAACTAATTGAGTTGGGTCCAAGTTAAATTGAGTTGGGCCAAATCCAATTCAGGTCGTATCAAGTTGGATCCAAATTAAGTTGAGTTAGGATGAGCTCATGTTAGGACAAGTTGAGTCTGGGTATGATTGGGTCTAGATTAGGTCATGTTATGTTGAGTTGAGATGGGCTGGACTTGGGTTAGGCTTATGTTAGGTGAGCCTAAGCAAAGTCAAGTTGGACTAAAATTAGACCAATTTGGTTCAAGTATAGGTTAGACCAAGTCAACATTGGGCTCAAGTTAAGTTAGGCCCCAGTTAGTAAAGAAAGAGTCTGGACGAGCTGAGACCAAGCTATGTAAGCTTAAGTCAAGCCCAAGTGAGTTTGGGTCAAATGGGTCTAGATAAGTTAGGTTGGGTCCATCGTAGTGATGAAGTTGTAAATAATAAAAATTAATCAAGATAGACATGGTTGAGTCGGGGTCAAGTCAAGTAGATAATTTAGGTTGTGTTTAAGTTAGATTGTGTCTAGATTAAGCCCAAATTGATAGAGTTCAAGTTGAGTTGGATACACCTCATAATAACCCAAGTTGGACCCATCAAAAAAAGTGAGATGACTCGACTCCAGACGAAAGTTAAGTTAAAGATCAAGTTGAGTAGTTGAAGAATTAAACTGAGTCAATCTAGGTCAAAGGTTGAGCGAAGTCATTCTGGGTCAAAGATCAGGTTGGCTCGAGATGAAGATTAAGCTTAGTTGGTTGGGGATCGAATGTTAAGTTGAGTCGGTCAGCCCTGAATGTTAAGCCGAGTTAGTCTTGATTGAGGGTTAAGTCAAGTCGGCTTGGGCAAAAGGTCAAATTGAATAAGTTTATGCAGAAAGTTGACCTGAGTAGACCCAAGCAAAAGGTCGAGTCAAGTTGGTCGAATCAAGAGCTTGAGCCAAGTCGACTAAGGTTGAAAGTGGAGAGAAGTTGATTGAGTTGAAGGTTGACTCAAATTGGCCCGAGTTGAAAGGTAAGTAAGTCATCTTGGGTTGAAGGCTTTTGACCCTTTGGCTTGAGCTATCTTATCGTGATTTTTGACTCAAGTTGACTCCTCTTGACCTTTGTCCTGAGCTAACTCAATTTGACCTTTAACATAAATCAACTTGACTTATCTTTCGATCTAGGCTGGAGGTATTATATTTAGGAGTTAAGTAAAGTCTTCTATGAGGTTAAACCAACTTTGATTTGAACCCTAATATACTTTAAGAAGAGAAATCGGAGGTTTACACTAAGGATTTTGGAGACTCTCCATTATAAGAATCTCCTTAAAAGTGAAGAATTCACGCTTTTGGATTGAATGCAAAAATTGTTAAGAATTAAATTATAAAAAATTTTAGAAATAAAAGATGAATATTTGTGTATCAAATGTGGATATCATTTGGAAAAGGACAGTTTAGCTGCAACAAACTTTCGATTGATTCGGGTAGAAATGATTTTTCTCGATCTCATTGAAATTCATTCAAAAGAACCTTACAAAGATTAAATTGATTCTTATTATAAAAAAAAACAGGATTAAAAAGTTGTTCAAACAAGGAAAGATCAGGTAAATGGTATTATTGTAATAATTGATATTATAGAGTTTAAGTTTGAGTAGAATATGCTACTAATCACACCTTGATGTTTGTCCAGAAGGGTGCATATGCAAAAAAAAATAATTGAGTTTGATACAAATGGTTAAAATTTATTCTATTTTATATTATTATCAAACAATTTAAAAATTATTCTATATTTACCTAATTTTTAAAATGTGTTATTTTACCTTTATATATATTTTAATAATAACTTTCTTGAATATATAAGAGATACTTCTAGAATATTAGTTACGGGATATCAGAGATTTTTATGAAACATGCTTTTTCAATGTACCTTTTAGAACAAAATTTTGCGCAAGTTTTCAAAAATAAACTTTCAAGAATATATAATATAATTTTTGAAAAAAATTAACTTGTAAGATTCTTTCTGAAAATAAACTTTCAAGAATATATAATGTAATTTTTGAAAAAAATTAACTTTTAAGATCCTTTCCGATAATAAACCTTCAAGAATATACAATATAATTTTTGAAAAAAACTAACTTCTAAGATCCTTTTCGAAACATTTCGGAACAAACATTCTACAATTTTTCTATCATTTTGATTTTTTTTTCTTCTTTATCTCTCAGAGTATCAGTAGAGAATGGGAATACATTCAGTAGTGCGATGAAAAGTAGTGCGATGAAAAAGAAAATACAATGATGATTGATAATAATGACTAACGAGAACAAAACTTGGTTTAACAAAGAAAAGTATATTAATCCTTTTACTATCACCATAAAGTACTGGTAATCATTATGGGGTGCAAAACAAATAAAAAGCCTAAAATAGTGAGAAAATCAAGTAATCAACTAGTTCCATATCTAACATGACCATAATTAAACCTCCTCTCACTGTACAAATACTTTAATAGTCCAAATCTCAATTTGGATGAAAAGAAAAAAGCAAGGATATTATTGTGTGAAAGCACTACAATGGAAGATTATGTAAATCCATATTTGAAAAATAAAAAACATCGTGACAAATTTGGTTGTAAAGATTATATATTTTTAGAATGGTTTTCCAAACTTTTTCTTGATAATTTGTTTAAAATAATTAAACAACATTCTATAATGTTGTGAAAAGTTAACTATATTTTTAACCCAATAATTATATAAACATATAGTTAAGTATAAATTTTTTTAATATTTTATTTTTAAATTATGTAATCATGTAAAAATTAGTAAAAATATAAATAAATTAAGTACATGAACTACATATTTAAATTTTTAAAAAGGTAAAATAGTCACTTTATTTTGTCACCAAACTAATTCGGTCGAATTCTAGCAAATTTGGTCATTATAGTAAATGATGAAGTTAGCCATTATATATAAAATAAAATATCATTTGAATGGAGTTTAAATTTTTTTCAAGTATCTGAAAAACAAAACTGCTATTACATTATTTAACAAACAATTGTGTATGTTTGTTTTTTAAAAACCTTTTGATACAATTCTTGTTGCGTAAAAGTTTAAATAAAATAAATATTCTACTGATATAATATAAGCATAAATTCTATGATTGATAGAGTTTTCCTACAATGACAACTTAAATTCTAGCACAAGCACAGGACCATTTGAGGCTTTGTATGGTACAACTGCAAAACTTGGTAAAGGCTATGTATATTAAGTAGTAATGACCTAACTAGCAACTAGCAGTAATATAATTTTACTGTACAAAATCAAATTAACCAAGTGAATTTGCTCTAACGAAGACATTTTGAAACTGTAGAAAATACACTTGTGTCACTCAAACATATATGATAAAGAGTTTGTATAGAGATGTATAGAAAATTAAATTCATAGCACATACTGTAAATCCAGACTGTAACAACGTATGAGAGTATTGCGGTTTTATTTATCAGCAATGGCTGCCATATCAGACTCTAAACTCAGTGAGGCCTCTTTGGGCACGACCTTCATCCAAATCTTCTCGCCATAACCAAAAGCTGCTTCGGCCAAACGCTGTGCCACTTTGTTGGCTGTGGGAAGCACCAGTGACAAAGATGATCCTGTCCCCTCGATCATGACTTTGCAATCTTCCAGAACCGAATCAAGGTACGAAACATCACTCATACCTTTTCCTTCAGATATTAGGTTCCAATGAATCTGTAAAATTTTGCAATCACTTTCAAAAATAATATTTGAAAAACCCAGTTCCCCTGATTGCTCTGCCACCCATTTGAAGCACAATGCAGCAGCAATTTTAGGATCATAAGTCTCTTCTTCAAGAAGATTGGTGCCTGCAGTATTTCATTCATGCACACAATTTTTTTCATTCCAAACAGAAAAACAGACAGTAATCACTGAAAAGCTACGAAAGATATTGTACCTGATGCTAGAACTACACCGGAAGAGTTTCTAAATACAACTCCCATTCCAGTACCAAGATTGTCTATCACAAGAGCAGCAAAATTGGCCTTAACGTTCTGAACCGGTGGTGGGACCCATTTTTGGGGAGCGACCATGGACCAGGCTTTGGCCATAACGTGCTCGCAATCCAGTATCTTGTCTTCGAAAACCCTCACATTGCGTCTCTGCCACACTGACCAAATGATGGCGCACACCAGGCCCATGGCTTTCTCGTCCAAAACGTGCGCAAACTGTTCGACAAATTGCGACATTTTCTTCACTTCGCCCACTTTCAGCCCCAGCGGCGACGCAAACCAGATGCGCTTAACCTCCTCACACTGCAGCAAAGCATGCACCGTCGTCTCCTCGGCCTTGCCACAGCATGGACACGTGGCATCGTTCAGAATGCGTTTCTCTACCAACAAAGATTTCACCAGCAGTTCCTCATTGCACGCTCGCCACGCCACGCTCTTGCACCTTGAAGGCGCCTCCGCGTACCATATACCCCTCCACACCTTCGACTTTGAGTCTAAAATACTTTTCGAATATACCATTTTTCTGCAACCAAATAAAATCAATAACTTGTGAATCTTGAACTGCACCAAGAATTCTAAATCAAGAAGAAAACAAGAAAGACTATTCTTTTAACCTAATTAGGGAACTTGATTAGTAAATCAACAATAGGAAGAACATATATATAACCTGTGAATTCTGAATTCTATAAGAAGACGATGCCGAAGGAGGAGGAATCAAGAAAACTGCCAAAGCCAAAGATATGGAAACAGCTTCAGAAGCGATAAGAAAGGTGAATAAGATAAAAATCACAAAGAATAATTTTCTCTTCGGGTGGTTAAATAGAGGAGAAAATGAAGAATTACGAATGAGATGAGCGCGTGTGTGTGAATGTGTTTTTAACTGGTTAGTTAGAGTTGGGTTATTAATATTTGGACTCACTTGGTAGTTGAAACTGAAAATTTATGATAGTGATTAGATCTCATGAGTGACTTAATTGAAGTTTAAGTACTCTTAATTAAAGTTTAAGCACTTCACCTAAGTTTTAGGATGATGATTATGACAATTTTATCTTTCATTGTGCTTCCGGTGCATTATGACTATCTTTCCACATAAAACAGATTTTTGTTAATAAAATAGAGAATTTAATTGACCTTTTGTGGAAACTTTTATGGGAACGGTTACTATACTATGAAATTGTGTTGACCAAGATGTAATATTATTAGTTTAAATTGATTTTAATGATTTTTTTTCGAAAAATAAAACTATACTATGGAATTATTATTAAATTTAATAAAAGATTGAGTATTTCACATCAATTATTTACATGATTCTTTACTATTATTACACTTTTGATTTGGTGGGTGGGATATGTTTCCACATAATACGATTTTTTAGCAAAATAATAGAAAGTTTATGCAAGTTTTATGGAAACTGTTACCATACCAAAATCGGGATTCAGACACCATAGAATTTCACATAAATTCAAATAATAGTGTTGACCAAAATGTAACATTATTAGGTTAATGTGTTTTTAAGGATCCATAGAAGTTTATTTTAAAAAAAAAAATTAAAAAATATAAAATTATTATTACATTTATGAAAAGTTTAATCATTTCACATCAATTCACATCCATCCCGATACACTTCTAATTTTTACTATTAATTTTGATGTGATTCTGTTGTTGGACCATGTTGCCACATAATAAAGATTTTCTTAGCAAAATAATAGAAAATTTACGTGAATTTTATTAATTTCTAAAATTTAAAGAAGATAAAATTATTACTAAATTAAAAAAAAAAAAAAAACTAAGAATTCAACATCAATGATGCACATGAATCCCTACAGTCACACTTCCAGTTTTTACTATTAATTTTGATGTGATTCGTTTGATGGGCTATGTTTCCACATAATAGGGATATTTTTAGAAAAATAATAAAAAATTTACGTGAATTTTATGGAAGCAAATACTATACGAAAATATTTAGCGGCGACAAAATTTCAGACAAATTCAAAGAATGGTGTTGACCAAAATGTAATACTTTAAGGTTAAATTACATACAACATTAACTTTTTCTAAAATTAAAAAATATATATTACTAATTTAAAAAAAAAAAAGCATTCCACATTAATAATTAACATAAATCCTCCCTACCATCACACTTCTAGTTTTTACTAATAATTGATGTAATTCATTGGATGGGCTATGTTTCCACATAATACGAATATTTTTAGCAAAATAATAGAAAATTTACATGATTTTTAAGGGAACGGTTACTATACAAAAAGTTTTAGCAGGATTTAGACGTGATAGAATTTTACATAAATATAAAGAATTGTTTTAACCAAAATGTAATATTGTTAGGTAAAATTGATTTTAGCAATGTATACCAGGTTAACTTTCTCTTAAAATTAAAAACTATAAAATTATTAATATTATATTACATGGTACAAGTTGAAGTTTACTCTAAGAATAAAGTTAGCTTAAACAATTCTAAGTTCACAGTAACCTTTTAATAAACAAAAATATTTATATTAATTTCTAATAAATAAAGCTATTTGTTTGTATTAGTGTTAGATTAACATTGTATTCATTTTAGATTAGTGTCATTTTAACTTACACTAACTGAAATAAAAATAAAAAATGAATAAATATAGTGTTAATCTATAGTTAATATTGATTTTATTTATTTTTAATATTTATACTTTTATATTAACATATTTTATTATTGTTTTTTATTTATTTTTTAGTGGATTGCTTTAGTTAAAAATGAAAAAGTATATATATATATATATA
>Ga0214542_1002020_pt1 | contig 42120 bp, 26 predicted proteins | sample CNSS1metaG_FD_160096 | JGI IMG/M metagenome (GOLD analysis project Ga0214542, IMG submission 160096) | Root nodule microbial communities from cowpea collected in UCLA plant growth center, Los Angeles, California, USA - CNSS1 | ecosystem: Host-associated > Plants > Roots > Nodule | place: USA... | reverse complement strand
CCCTAATTTTCATTTTTTTTAGTTTTATATATATATATATATATATATATATATATATATATATATATAATATATAAATAAATTTTTTTTTATTTTTTATTTAATTTATATAAATAATAAAAAAATAAAAATTTTTTTTTTTTTTTTTTAAATGTTTTTAAAATTTTTTTTTTTTTTTTTTTTTTAATTTTCCATATTGAAGTGTATGTCGGAAAGAAAGCAAATTTGCAAGCCACTTTGATGAAATAGCAGAAGGGTGGTAGTATATTCTGTTTTGGAATTGTATTGCTGAAAGTGGAGAAGATGAAGATAGTAGTAACCAAGAGCTACCAAGAAGAAACCAGGGTATCGTAGTTATTACTATTTCCATCAAGAAAAGAGTTTTGAAGTGAAAAAGAAATAAAAAAAATGGAACAGAGAATAAGGTGGGATTGGGAGTAGCATTTGTCAGTCATTTTAAGTGCAATGGGTCCCTGCGTGGTCACTCTTTAGGTCACATACGTGCCATATATATAATATGTCCTTTCTAATTATCCAAGGTCATCCAACAATATAATATTTCAAAGTTTCTAAAAATATATTCTTTTCTATATTTTAACAGGGTAATTTGTCTTATAATATTATTATTAATAGAGGAACTTTAAGCTCAATTTAATGTCATAAAATTGTTTATAAATATAAAATTTATATCTATTTTTATATTATAGTTTTGTTTTATTATTAATTCATGTGGGATTTTTAATAGATTTGAGCATTTTAAATTTAGTTATATATTTATGAATAATCTAAGAAAATAATCTAAGAAGGTGAGATTGGTATTGATAGGAAAAACAACCACAAAACTAATTTACCAGCTAATCAGTGAATATAATTTGTTCTAACAAGAATTTACGAAGAGAAACTATCAAATAACAACAATAATAAATCATTACAATCATGAATAAAGACACAAGATTTATAACGAAGAAAATTCTTCAAAGTAAACAAAGAGTAAAAACCACGAGTCGTTTATACCAAAAAAATAGCTCTATTATGATTAATAATAGTACAAATGAGTCTAAATCAACTGCATAAATTAGTGTTAACACCCAACCAAATAGCAAAACAACAAAGCTTTCAAATAGAGAAAGACAAGAAAACCCTAAAATTCACGATTGTAGTGTGAAATCAATTTCTCACAACTCAGACCTCATATCGACGATATAACCGGTCAGAATGAAGAAAAATGTGTTTAGAACCTGCTGTAAAATTTTCAACACGATCCAACAGTGAATGAATCCGTAATGTCAATTTTACGGTGACAGATCAGCGAAAAATGTAAACAGATTTTTCCCTTCCCACTCCCTCAATGTGTTAGGGTTCTCAGGGGATTCTAACTCTCATTTTTCCATCACTCTCTTATTTTTTAGCTCCCTCTCCACTAGGTTAAGTGAGACATGAACTTCTCATGTTTTGAGTAGGAAGGGAACCTAATACCCAACAAATATTTTATATAATATAATTTGATTTTATCTTAAATAATAAGATCTTTGATACATTTTTTGAAAATATTGATTATGGTAATCGAAAAATCCTGATATTGTAATTCTAATAGTATATGACATCATACAAAGTTAAATCTTTGGTAATCGAAAAATCTTGATATTATAATCTTGATATGATATGGCATTATAGATAGAGTCAAATCTCGGTTAAAACATATTTTTATGTGAAAATTGAGAGAGACCAATATTGGATGACATGATAAACTTAAATTTTGAATATAATAGATTCATATGACTTTGATACCATATTAAAGTAGTGAAGTTTATACCTTTCTTAAAATAAACTTTCATAGTTCTAATACCATATTAAGATATAAAGCTTATTTCAAACTTAATCCCACTAAATTACTTCAAAAAAAATAATATTTAACTTACTTATATATTATAATTTAATCTTATCTCAAGATACTCAGCAAATTTGTTTAAATAATTGAATGTTATTTAACATATGTTATTATACTAATAGACGTTAAAAACTATCTAATTCCTTTTTAAAATGGCGCTAAGGAAAATCAATGTGAATTGATGTCGACTTTTACCTTTGATGTCAATTAATATCACTGTTATAATGTACAAAATCGAAAATAATAAACATTAATTTTTTTTAGTAAAATTAAAATAAAGATTAGATAATTATAATATTACTTTAACAAAATAAAATTTAAATTTAACCTCGAAAAATCAATTTACGTTCCATTATATATTATGATTTGGCTATAAGGAAGATCTCCAACTTGATTTAATAAAATTGTTTATATAAGGAAAATCCGAAAAAGATTGTGTTGTATGGATCATTCTTCCGACGAGTCAGGGTAGAATATCTAACAAATACGGATACAACTTCTTCTTTTTTAAATTAAATTTATTGAAAAATATCTATAGTTAATATTTCGTAGTGTTTTTATATGAAATTATATTGGAAAAGTACCCGTTAATAAAAACTCTAGTCAAATTGATAAGTTCACCACTTCGCGCCCATTAAACTAATATAGTTAAAATAAAATAAAATAAATCTCGAAACATGCAATAATAGGTTGTCAGAGAACAAAGCTTTTATTGGATAAGATTTTCTGTGAATATTTTAAACAAGAAGTACATTAAAATAATTTCTTTTAATTTTGTGCCTCGCATTTAACATAATCAAAATATAATTTATTTATTTTACTTTTGATTACTTATTTTGCAAGTTTTATAATGTGAAATATCTAAAAAACTATGGTAATAAAATTCAGAAAAAACACAAATTTCTTCCACAAAACCTCGAGTAACCAAAATCTAAATATCATAAAAAAGTACATGCATAAATCCAAACCATATATGATTAAGTTATTACGATAATCACCGTAAATATAACTTCTGTTTAACAATTTCCTGAAACATTTTTACTTGAAATATAGTCACACATTAAATAAAGGTATCAATTTTCAGTAGAATTTATACATCATAATATATCACTTTTATAACATTATCGTCACTTCTGTTAAATACAACATCCTTTTTCTCAAAATGAAAACGAACATGCTTATATAAACATTTTAAGTATCCATTAACATCATGATGTATATAACAAACATTTAAAGTAGAGGGTAAAATCAATTAATACATGCATGCTCAAATGTAACTGAAATGTATGCTCAATTTATTTTTAATTATGAATTTGAATCGAAATGTTTATTAGAAGAAGATACTTATTTGATTTAAAAAAATAATATAAGATGCCAATATTTAATATTATTTTCTATCAATAAATGCAATTATTGTTCTATAACATGCGTGTATTTATAGCTCACTGGAAACCTGGGACCATTTTGTGCAAGGCTGGATAAAGCAGAAGGCCAACGAAGTATTAGCTTGAAAATCCAATTTATTTTTTGGCCTTTTATTTTAATAACATTAATGGTTATTAGGTTTTATACAGAAATATAGTTATTACATTGCTTGGTTCTAGAAAAATGAGGTGGAATCCTTAAAAGATAGAAACTATAGAAAATTTTCGTTTCTTTGTATGTTGAAAGTTGCACACATGAAGTCGAAATTAATAGTAATTTAGATACAAAACTTTGAATAAAGAAATAAACAAAAACCATAAATAATGAACGAGTAAAAATATGAAAGTACCATAATTATGAACATATTTTGAAAATACCTATGCTATATGTATATACTTTATCTTTTATTTTATTTTCAATAAATAATTAAAATCACATTTTTATTTTATCTTCATTTTAATCCTCCCATTTTCTTTCATAAACCACCTACTATATCACTGTTTTCTTTTTCTCAGTTCCATCAGTTTCCTATTATTTTTACATTAAAATTCAACATTTAAGAGTTTAACACCTTTCCTTAAAAATGTAATATCCTACTAACAACCATCAATCATATCAAAAGATAATATAAATACATATATAATATTTATATTACATTTCAAAATTTCTTTAAAATAAACTTTTTTCTCTGTAGAATATTTATATCCTAAGGAGAAAAAAAATAAAAAATAAAATTCTCTTTTTATCTCTTCAATTTCTTTTGGTTGAGATTTCACCCTTAAAACATGGTGTGTTCTCTCATGTAATATCATCACTACTGTTGAAAATAGAACACAATTATACAAAATTGGGTAAGTTAGTATTTTAAAGTTTTACATACATGCATATATCAAAACTATATACATATATCAAAACTATATACATATATTTCTACAATTAAAACACAAGAAGAGAAGGTTAATTGTGATTTAGAAAATTTTGGTCAAATTTTTGACAATATATACTCAGACAAATTGACAAAGATTTTCAAACAGTACATTCAAAAATTTCTCCTTACATTAGTTCAAATATAATAACATGAAATATAACAGGGTAAAAAAAGAAGGAAAATACTCAATCATTTTTATATTGGTTTGTCTAATAACATAAATTATATTCAATTCTTAATCAATAGATTAAATTTTCCTATACAAACTCACACTATACGTTACAACACAAGTATTGTTTTAACTCATAACCATTTTTGACTAACCGTACAAGTATTGTTTCAAAATGTAGCCATTCTTGGCTAATCCATCAAGTATTATTTCAATACTTACTTATGACTTAAAACTCGAGTATTATTTTGCAACATAGTCACTTTTGGCTAACTCACTAAATATTGTTTAACAAGCAGTCACTCCTAGCTAAGAGATAGTTTATCTAAGGTGAGATCTAAAAAATCATGGATTTTGTTCATCAGGGAGGGTAGTGTCTTTCATTGTTTATAAGGTTTAAAACACTTTTTATTTTGCTAATAAATAAAACATTTTTCTTTCAAAGTTTTTAGGACACAAAAATATGTGAATAGAGTTTCAACACTTTTTTCCAAATTAATCATATTGCGCTTCTTCTTAAAAGGTAGCTTTATATAAGAGTTGTTGCAAACCCTTTTGTAGATTGTTGATCAACTTCAGCTCACAAGAACATCTTCCTTGCATATGAGAAAATTGGATGTAAAGGAGACATTAAATGAGTTGCAAGATACATCAATTGTCATATGGCGGAGGCTAGGTGGATAGAGTCTCAATTGAATAATGGTGTTTAGGTTGTTATGATCTTAAGTAGAAATAGTTACGCTCTGACTAATGGTTATAACTTTGGATCCAGTAGTAAGCGCTTAATTCAATAACATGTTTTCCATGCATGCATTAAATGTTATTATCTCTTAAAGCAACATCCTAATAGCTCTTAAAACTTATTAGGTCAGAATGTCGTTACTTAAAATTGTGTAAAACACTAAACCATATAAGACATATAGCTCATTTACCAATCAATTGTTGATGTGAAAAGCTTTTTTTTGAACTTCTTGGCAAACAAAGGAAAACAAACATTCTTTACCACATAAAATAAGCATAAGAGTATTTTTTTTTAAGTACATTGTTAGCTTAATATTATGTGCATATCATCCAAGCAGAAAAATAGTGACGAAATGCATAGAAAGATTATAGAATATTTTATCTTCTCTCAAAGAAACACTTGCATATTCAAGATTTGTTGTGAACAAAAACCTTTCGTTTTACAAATGAATAATGATCATATTATAGACTTTGTTGGTTGTCAACACATAATCAAAACATGGACCATTGGACTTTTTTTTTCCTAACAATATTCAATTCATTTTTATCTCACATCAATATCGCAAATACTTGATTTTACTTTTGAAAGATATATATGTGGAATTAATTATACTTAAAGATTTATACATGTCATATTATATTCAATATATTGTCTCTACAACAAAGCTACAATATAAGAACACATTCACTCATGTGAAAGAATGAATCATTATGACCTATTAGAGACAATTCATTTTTACATCACAAACTAATTTATATGAACCTCACCACCTAATATATTCTTCTATGTGAGTCTAAAATCAATAAAGTAAATATATCTCATACAAAATTTTAAATTCAATACACAACTAAGATTTGAATATAATGTTTTCTCCCCAGAAATAATTCTATTTGCACATTACATGTGATTGCTCATTGTTCCTGCATGGACAATATTAGATCATTACGGGACTGAAACCTTATCTTATCCCAATCTTTGAGTTTCTTGGATGGACGCCCTTCGGTCCTAGTTGTCACGTCCTCGTCATTCGACATTTGATGGATCATTGGAGGGTTACCTGTAGAAAGGACTCAAATAATCAAGTCAGCAAATGCTCTCAAAGTTAAACTTCAAATTATGCACTACTGAAATGTGTAACTCTTAATTGCTGTGGTCTACTCTTATTTATAGGGGTTTAATCTTGTTTTTACCTTGGTTCGAACCAGGTTGGGTTTTGATTATGTTTTACAATAGCCCAATCTTTATTGGGTTTGGTGTGGATTTAGTTGGGCCCAAACTTCAGGCCCACCGTACTTTCAAAATGGTTTCAATTGTCTTTTCTCTAAGTTAGAGTAGGCAGTATTTGTATTGTTATGGTTAGTTGGTATAGGTGATTAGCGAATCCACCTAGTTGATTGACCACATCGTTATGTATTTTATTTGATTTCATGTTTATTTAAAGTATCTACTTAGTATACCATCATGTACTCAATTATGGTTTGTGTATGGTGTTCCTTTAAACCTAGTGGTTAGTTCCGGTTAACGACCTTTTAGGATGACAGCTAATCTGTCTATTGTGATAAAGTTACCTAACTAGTGTAAGAGAGAATTTTTGCCGCGGTTATTTTAAATCTTTGACCTCGGTTTAAGACTCGAGGCATATATTGCCGAGATAAAAAAGGTTACTTTTCTGCCTCGGTTCACACCTGAGACATATTTAATCATTACTGTCTCGGTTCTAGAATAACTGAGGCCTAATGTAGGCATTAAAAATAAATAAAAAAATTAAAACACCCACACACCCAAAGCAATGCAGTGGCCATTTCGAAATCTTTTTTCCCATTACCATTTCAAAAGCAAACACCACAAACATCAACCCTCACCATTGGAACCTCGTCATCAAATAACGCTCTAATCGAAGGCTTTGTCACCATCACTCAACACAAGCTTTGTTCGATTTCGCATAAAAGAGAAACTCAGAGAAAACACAAAACAGGACCAATCTAAAATCGCTTCTTCAAAAACCCTAAAATGGTGAAATGAGATGGTGTGGTTGGGTCTCACTGGAAATGGCAGCAGCGACCCAAGGCTGTCACTGCCAATGGCAAGAAAAACCAGTCCTGCCACCATCGTGACGAACCATCACCGGACCTGATCGAGCCTGAGGACCCAAAACGTGAGTCCTAAGTCGTAGAACCAGATCGTTGCTGACTTGAAACCCCTATCCGTAACAGATCGGCACTGCTGTGGCGATGGAGATGAAAACCTTTGACGAAGCCATCGCGAATCGCGCACCGCTGGAGGAGCCACCATCGACGCAGGCCACCGCAACCAAAACTAGAACCTGCAGGAAAACCTAGAACCAGATCGTCACTGACTCGAAACCCTACGCGTAACATATCGACACCGCTATGACGATGGAGACGAAAACCTTTGACGAAGCCATCGTGAATCGCGCACCGCTAAAGGAACCACCATCGACGCAGGCGACCGCAGCCAAAAACAGAACCTGCAGAAAAACCCAAAACCAGCAGAGGAAAAAGGGTTTGACGGCGTCGCGAAACCAGGCCGTCACGACGGTCATGATGCTCATCGGAGACGCGTGCGAACCACCACTGAAAACCATCATCAGCGTCGCAGGCACCTCGTCACCAGGAACCATGAATGCGAGAACGATTCTTATCCTGCTTTTATGTGTGTTGGGTTTGATTTTGAAGAGGATTTTTTTATTTATTTGACCTAACTCTTATGCCTCAGTGCAAATCAAACGAAGCAGCTAAGAAGTATACGCCTCGGGTATTGGACAACCGAGGTAGAACTTTTTCGTTCAAATGAAAATTTAAAAATTGTGGGAGATTTGAAAATTCTAGCAGGCATTAGGCCTTGGGTCTGTGTGAACCGAAGCAGAATGTGGATTTCTGCCTCGGGTATTATAATAACCGAAGCATAAAAAGATGCATAATTTTCAAAATTGCCACCGCGTGTTTATATGTCTCGTTTGCTCTATAACCGAGGCATAAAGGCTGAGTTAGAAAGTCAAAACTGTACTAATGTCTCAAGTTAGAAACTGCTGCAGAGTAGCAGCCAACTTGACCACTATAGTACACTCATATAATCTTGTTCATATATATTTTAATTCAAATAAGATTTCACCCCTTATCATCCAAAATTTATATTTCCCAATAAAACACACACATACAAAATATATATATATATATATATATATATATATATATATATATATATATATGAATAAATTTGTTAACTAAAATCAAAGAAAATGATACAGCTCAATATTAGCTCAATATTTTCTATACAATTGTAAAATTATAAAGATTACAGGAATAAGCCTTTACGTACACAAATACATACATTTTAAAATATTTATGAAATCAATCTTTTGTTTTTTTTTTAATTCGAGTAAAAGAATTTAATTTGAACAAACCGACCCTAGGGATGTAAAAAAAATCCGTATCTGCGGGTATCCGCGGATAAAACCCGCAACGGGTAGAAAACGAATATTAAAAATGGATATCCGCTACCCGTGGGTACGAGTATTTTTGATACCCGCATGTTAACGGGACGGGTACAGTATCATAGTATAGTACCCGTAGATACCCTTACCCACTAAACTTACACCCCTTGACATCCTTATCTTTTCTTTATTTGAAATTGGACATATACACCAAATCTTATATAGACAATGACGTTTATGATATGCTTGTTGTCAAATGATGGAACCAAAATAAGAATACTTGGCATGTGGCAATTGAAGTTTATTATTTGCTTATTTTCTTTATTTTTCAGGAACCAATCGGAAGAAGTGAGTTTGTTGATCAAAGCACTAATTAAAGAATTTCCATTGTGTTGAACGTCATTTTATATTTACTTTTACAATTATTTGGACTTGTATCAACTTGAGTTTATTTGAACTTTATTTAAAATTTATGACAGTGATGTATTTTATTTTATTTTATTTGAATTTATGATTAAATATTTGTTTTTTAAAAAATTGTGCAAATACCCGCAGGTACCCGTGGATACCCATGGCCATGGATATGAAAAAAATAGGTGAATACCCGCACAATATTGGATATCCGATGGATATAGGTACAAGTACGGAGTAAATATTTATCTAGCAGATAGGGTACGAGGGAATTACTGCCCATACCCTATCCGCCCGGTTGACATAACCGACCCTCACTTAAGAAAAATCGTGTTGAAAACAAATTCAGTTTTCATAATCTAATTTTTTTCAAGGAAAAGTTAAGTGGAGAGCACATTCAAAATCCCTATATGGTTACTTAAGCGAGAATGACTAATAACTTGAACATAAGGTAGTTAAAAACAAGCTTAATTTACCATCAATTTTTCATTTTGAGCAAAAAATTGTCTCGTTTGAATAAAAAATTCAGTGCAACCTGATTATTATTATTCAGCATAAAAAGAAAACACTTCTCTAAAGAAATCAACTTTTAACACTTCAATTTTCGGCATATTAAACTAATTTTCAAAAGAATAATTTTTTATCTAATTATTTTTACCTATTTAATCAAACAAAATTTATCTATTCACATCAACATCTATTTGAAAGAAATAAAACTAAAATTCAAACAAGTTTGGAATTTTATACAAAACAAATTTTATTATTAATTTGAATAACTCTTCCATCCACCAATAATTAAATAACATAAATTAGCATCTTTCAACGATCTTCTGAACACCGAAAGTCAAAATCTATATATAAAAAAACTATGACACTCATATATCTTTATATTTCTATACATATAAGTCTATAATACACATCAAATATATCATGTCATATTAAATACAATTATTGCCACAAAATATTTAGATCTTCTACTTTGATGAGATTCTGTTAAAACTTAAACAACTTCCCTTATTTTCTAAATTTGCCTATCCAAACTAAAACTTCAAACTTCACAACTCTTAGAAGAAGGTTAAACCTAAAGATAAAATACTGTTATCAACAATCAAAACATACCATTTGCTTTTGGATTAACAAATATTTACCTTTGCTCCAAAAACCCCATATGCAAAGCCATGAGACATGCAACATTTTCCACAAAAATAAACAAAAGAAAACATAAATAAAAATTTACTAAAAATAAGCGTTCTGCTCACCATCAATATTAAAAATGATAATTTTTGTAAAATAAAATTTAAATAATTAACTTTTTCTATTTATAATTTTTTTATTTAAATAATAGCATATTTATACTTTATCTGACTTAATTCACATCTACTCTTAGCAAATTTAATTTTGTTTTAAATCATATTCACTCTAATATATCAAACAAAAAACAAATCATTGCGCTATCAGTCAATGTGTAAATTACGTTACATGAATCTTTTAAATTATACAGTTGCACCATATATTTAGATTTTCTTTTTATAATTTATAAAAAAATTACTTAAATAAAATTGTTTAAGTAAAAACTACATATATCTTTCTTTACAAAAGTTAAGCCAATTTTATATATTAGAAATCTCAACATCTTAACAAAAGGTGCCATTTCTTCAATTGACAAAAGAATTTAAAATTAACATATTAATTAGAGAATAACAATGTTTCTATAAATGTCAACGAGGAAGATAGGGTACGAGTAGTAGCTCTCCCGTATCCTACCCGCTGGATAAATATTCGTCCCATACCCGTATTCATATCCGTCGGGTATCCATTATGCGGATATCTGCCAATTTCTTTTATATCCGCGGGTATCCACGGGTACCTACGGGTATTTACAAAATTATTTAAAAGACAAATATTTAATTATAAATTTAAATAAAATAAAATAAAATATATCAGTGTCATAAATTTTAAATAAAGTTCAAATAAACTCAAGTTCATACAAGTCCAAATAATTATAAAAGTAAATATAAAATGATGTTCAACACAATGGAAGTTCTTTAATTAGTGCTTTGACCAACAAGCTCACTTTCTCATATTGATTCCTGAAAAATAAACAAAATAAACAAATAATAAACCTCAATGACCACGTGCCAAATATTCTTATTTTGATTTCATCATTTGACAACAAACATACCATAAACGTCATTGTCTATATAAGATTTGATGTATATGCCCAATTTCAAAGAAAGGAAAGAGAATAATGCCAAGGGGTGTCCTTGGAAGAAGAATGCCAAGGGGTATCCTTGGAAGAAGACAACGTACCAATACTTGAAGTTGGAAGAATGAAAACAGAAGACAAGATGTGTAACTTAAAAAAAATTAGATCAGAATGTTTTTTAATAATATATATATATATATATATATATATATATATATATGAGGATATTTTTGTTAATTAAAGTTTAGCGGGTACGGGTATCCATGGGTACAAATACTATGATACCTGTACCTGCCCCGTTAACATACAAGTATAAAAAATACCCGTACCCGCAGGTAGCGGGTATGCATTTTTAATATTCGTTTCCTACCCGTTGCGGATTTTATTCGCGGATACCCGTGGGTACGAATTTTTTTGACATGCCTACTATTGATATATAGTTTTTTAAACTTAAAATAAGTATTTTTAAAATATTTTTTTAAGTATTCATTTAAAAAGTAGATATGATTTGGTTCCTAAACATATTTATTTTTAAAATAGGAAAATTAAGTAATCACACAAAGATAAAAGTATTTATTTTTATTTAGAAATATTTTTTAAAATTACTTACAAAATAAATTATGTCATTATCAATTGAAATGTTTAAAATAAGTCTACAAAGTAAATAGATAATTATTTATTTGGTTAAATATGTTTTTAATCCTTGAACTTTGATATAAAATTGGAATTGGTATTGTTTCAAACTTTGATACATTTTGATCCCAAACTTTAAAAATAAATAAATATAGTCCTTTTAACCTAATTATGTTAATTCCTTTTTATATGTCAAATGTGTTTCTCAACTGACATTCAAGCAGGAACGTGTAAATGGTATAAACAACTCAAATGCTAGAATGAAACGCGTTTGATACATAAAAAAAGTTTAACGTAATTGGGTTAAAAAGAATACATCTATTTATTTTTAATCATTGAGGGCCAAAATGTATCAAAATCTAGATAAAGACAAATTTAACTTTTGTGTCCAAGTTGAAGGGCTGACTTATCTCAACCTTTAGTCGGACCGATCCATCTCGACCTTCTGCTTGAGATGACATTCTCCACCTTTTGCTTGGCCCAACTCATATGGACCTTCAACCTGGTCAACTTGTCTTGACTTTCAATTTGGGATAGTCCATCATGACCTTTAACCCAGATAAGTCGGTTTTGACTTTGGGTCTGGATTAGCCCGTTTCAACCTTCAATCATGGTCAACCTCTCTTTACCTTTATCTGGGTTGACCCAACTTGACCTTTGACTCAAGCCAACTTATCATGACCTTCGATTTGATCAACTCGACTCACTAAGTTCGACTCGACTCAAACTTTAGTCTAGGCTGACTCAATTTAACCTTCGATTTTGGTCAACTCTATTAGAACTTTAGTCCAAACCTACTTTGACCTTGATCCTAACCTATTTAAGATAAGATTTTGGGAATTGAGATTTTTTTTTTGTCAACTTATTTAATGATTATATAAAAAAAGAACTTACTCCAAAGTAAGTTACGATTAACCAATTGACTATAGGTCAAATTCATATCTCTAAACACAAGTGACAATTATTATAAAAAAACATAAAACATGTGTTTGATTATCTCAACTAAACAATTAATCCAGTTTAAATAAGATTGATGGAACTAAAGTTCACTACTAAAACTCAATTATCCTATTAATTTTTTTTTATTTCTTTTTCATATGAAATGCTTACAAATTTTGTTATGAAAAAAATTTATAAAAATTTCTACAAATTGTTTTTGCAAAATATTTTGTATAAAACACTTTTCAAATTTTTTTTTATAAAAAATACTTGTAAATTTTATAATTTTGTAGAAAATAATTATTCATGAAGGAATTATTTATCAATTAAAATTCTTAAAAAAAATAGTTTGTAATTTTTTTTTACATATTTGAAACAATGAGAAATTCTAGTAGTGATTGTTATACTTAGACTATATATTTTTTGTTTGTTTATATATATATATATATATATATATATATATATATATATATTAAAAAAGAATAATAATATTTGAAATTTATATGACGTTTATAGACCCACTTTCCTGATTTCAGCTGTGTACGGTTTCATGTGGTCTAATCCAACCCACCATGTTCCTTTTTTTCTTTCATCTTTAGACTTTTATTTTGACTTGTTTCAAATTTATCTATTTATTTAAAGGTCATTGAATCTGCCAAATAATTCCTTTACATGTATATCATAAAGTTTTACCTTTACTCATTTTTATTTAGGATAAATTTAATTTTAGTATTTAAATTTATGTCTTTGATGTTTGAAAAATTATATTTATTTTAAATCATATTATTTTAAATTTGAAAAGAAATATATATTTTTTTAAATCTAATATATAAAACACGATTCTAAATTTTAAACACAGTATATTTAAACTGTTGTGTGCTTTATTGTTTTGATATATATATATATATATATATCTATATATATATATGTATGTATGTACGTATAAAAGCAAAGTTGATGGAACTTTTCAGGAAAAAAACACTTTTGCTACATATTTAAAATCTCCACATAGATAGATTGTGAAACTTAGAATTTCATGACATATGATTAGCCAAATTGGGGAGCCATTTTGATTAGTATAACCAAAAGGTTAAGAAGAACAAGAGTATCCTACACTATTTGTAGTCTTAATTTTTAAGAGATCTCGGACTTTTCGACATGTTAAAGTAAACTTTTTAGTCAAGAGTTAAACATTTTAACTGATGTTTTCCCACAAACATTGTTGATTAATATTCTTACCTCCAGTTCGAAAAAAGGATAGGAAATATTGATTAGTGTTTCAAAGGAAGTTTATATGTTCGAGGTAATTAAATAAGTGGACCTACCACACCCACAAAAGTCATAACATTGATTACCCCATAACCAGATTCTTAATTTCTTATGTAATGAAATAGAACTCGTACAAAATTCATTGGTGAATCGAAGAATTGTACTTAACATTACTCATCGCCAGCATGTAACAAGTCCTTGTTGTGTTGCATGAGTAGAGCCCTAATTGTCCATGTGCATGGTATTTGAAAACCTGACAGATGAATATCTAAGGTCTCATAGAAACAAAATTAAGAGTGAAAAAGCATTGCATGTGGGTGCATGATAGTTGGATACAAAAATGTGACTCAGTTGTTCAGGAATTGCAGCAAGTAGGTGAAACGTACACAACAGGATCACATGATTTGGTGTGAGATAAGCCATGTTTATGTGTATTCTGCAATGGAGTTGAGCAATAATTAGAGGCATTATTAGTTGTTATTGAAATTGAAGGACCAACCATGGCCTCTTTCGTTCATCATCGTGGGGGTGTAGGGCTTCTCTGATATGACCCTCTTGTGGGGAAAAACTAAATCAGGAATCAAATCCAGAATGAAAGAAGTTAGGATGCATTGTCAACTACTCCAAGATTTGTTTAATGCATATCATGATAATAGAAATAAACCTAACTCTTTGTTTTATAGGAGTAGAAAGAGAGAGAAAATAATTAGATAAAAAAAATACATTATCAATAATTATCCATTGATTTTATACATTTACTTATATGATTGATACTCATAATATTCATTACAATTTATGTAAATATTTGTATTAACTAGTTGATTTGTTTCTTTTATGGATTACATGTTGTATCTATAAATAAGACTCTTCTTAACAATAATAATACATAGAAAGTTGTTCCATATTATCTCATTCTCTATTCTTCCTCTCCTTCTCTCTCTTATTAGTTTCATTTTATAACACGTTATCACGATGTTCCAACCAACTAAAGGCTAGTGGAAGTTTTTTCTCTTTGAGGACAATGTTCTGCGTGTCTCAATCCAGACTCTTTCTAATCCTCTATTCATGTACAATTTTATCTTATATTCTTATTTTTGTGATAAGAATTGTTTGACTTTATCAATTTTCATCTGTCTTATTATTATTATTAGTATTTATTATTATTATTATTATTATTTATCATTATGATGGATTATTATTATTATTTTATATGCTAGTTCTAAACACGTGAAATTTGCAAATTTTGATTTTGTGACCCTTTATAAGGAAGAATTTCTTGTAATGGATTTTTTGTATTGGATTTTAAATGTTGAAATACATTTAGATGCAATGGGTCTTAGTGATACCATTAAAGAAATAAATAAAGCATCTAAGCAGTAATTTGCTCCTGCAACAACAATATTGCAATATTGTGAAAAAAAAGGATCTCACAAATATTATGAATTTATTTCATGCCTTTGTATGACTGAACAAAACAATAAAGCTTTTGATGAAAAATCATGAGATCAGCCCAACAGGTTCTGCTCCATCCCAGAAGTGAATGCAGCAATAAATATTATGAATTTATTTGCCTTTGTATGACTGAAAAAAGTAGTGAGCTTTTGATAGAAAATCATGAAACATGTCCAATTGGTTCTACTTCATTCCTAGAAGTGAATGCAACAATATTTGATTTTTATTTTCATGATCGTGATATTGATTATGGACATGATTATAAAGGAAATTTCAAAGACACATTTTGTCACCAGAAGTGACATAATAATGTGAAAAAGGGAAAAGAAAAATGATAAAATATTGATAAATAAGATGAAAGCTTATATTATCATTACGATGGTAAAGACCATTTGAGTTGTACTTGTCGTACACCAAAGCATCTTACAAATTATGAGAATAATATAAAAATACACTTTGCTTGTAAAAATGGATTTTCTCATATTGATATTTATATTTATATGAAGAATGAATGTTAACACTAGCACCAATGATGAGGATATATGTCTTATTGATAGTGTAACAACTCATACAATTCTCAAGAGTAATAAATTTTTCTCTCGTTTGGTAATGCGAGAAGTCAATGTTAGTATTATTTTTGGTACTACAAATATAATTGAAGGCTCTGGAAGAGCTATTATACTTCTACCAAGAGGTACAAGATTGCATTTATTCTCCTAAGTCTAATAGAAGCTTACAAATAGAAATGAATTTCTTGTTTGACATGATCGATTGGGTCATCTTGGATATATCATGATGCGAAAAATAGTTGAAAAACTCATGTGGACACCCACTTAAGAGTCAAAAGACTTCTTCAAACCAATGAGTTCTCATATACTATACATTCCCAAAAGTTGATAAAAAGATCATCACCAAAAAAATTAGAAATGAGTCAATCTCATTTTCAGAATGAATACATGGTGATATTTATGGTCCAATACACCACCATGTGAATCATTTATATATTTCATGGTTTTAATTGATGCATTGACTAGATGGTCACATATTTGTTTATTATTAACTCATAATCAAGTATTTGCAAAGTTATTAGTCTAGTTAAGAGCTCACATCCCAGATTATCTGATTAAGAAAATCTGTTTTGATAATACTGGTGAAATTACATATCATGCTTTTTATGAGTATTGTATATCAATTGGAATTGAAGTTGAGCATCCAGTAACACGTGTTCATACTCAATTTAGACTTGCGAAATCATTACTAAAACATCTAAAATTGGTTGCAACATCATTATTTATGAGAGCTAATCTTCCAATGGCTATTTGGGGATATGCAATTTTGCATGTTACATTATTAATTCACATCAAACCAACAAGTTATCACAAATACTCTATTATGCATTTGGCTTTTGGTTAATGACTTAATATTCTCATGTGAGAATTTTTGGGTATGATGTGTATGTTTCCCCACCAAAAGGGACTATGGTGGGCCCTCACAGACAATTGAGAATATATGTTGGATATGATTCTCCCTCAATCATAAAATATCTTGAACTACGAATAAGAAACTTATTTACAGTTTGACTCTTCGACTGTCACTTTGATGAATACGTTTTTCCAACATTAGGGGGAGAAAGAAAACAATTGGAAAAAGGTATTGGTGTGAATGAATTATCATTATCTCATCTTGATCCTCGTACAAAAGAATGTGAACTAGAAGTTCAAAGGATAATTCATTTTCAAAATTAGTCAATCAATTACCTTATGTTTTACTGACAGAAAAAGGTAACTAATATCAACTACTAATGCTCCGAGTATATTTGATATTAGTTCATAACATGCCTGAAGTGTGATAGGCCTGTTAGTTCCAAAGACACGTTTGAAGCGTGGTAGGCCTATTGGTTCTAAAGATAAAAAGTCTTGAATGAGAAAGGGAGCTCAAATGCAAGATGACTTTATCGAAAAGGTGGAAATCCCAAAAGATTCATTTGACATAATTAATGATTCGGTTCCAAAAGAACCTCAGGTACCTAGATTTGTTGAAAATGATGATATCTCAATAAATTATGTCATGAATCATATAATATGGAACCAAAATAAAGTCAACATTGACAAAACTTTTACATATAATATAGTGATGAATGTTATGAATGATAATGAGGATCAATAACCAATGATCATTGAAGATTGTCGATAAAAAGTGATTGGCCAAAATGAAAATATGCAAAGAAGCATAATTAGATTTGCTTACTAAACGAAAGGTTTTTGGACCTATAGTTCGCATACCTGAAGGTGTGAATCTCGTTGGGTACATATGGATTTTTGTGAAAAAATCAAATTAAGAATGATGAAATTGTTAGATACAAAGCATAATTGGTTGCTAAAGGTTTTTCACAAAACCTGATATTGATTTGTGAAAAGACATATTCTCTGGTATTGGATGCAACAACATTGCAATATTTGATTATCCTATTTACACAACAATGTTTGCATTTACATCTAATGGATGATGTTACAACCTATTTGTACAGTTCTCTTGAGAATCATATTTATATGAAAATCCCTAAAGGATTTTATTTGCCTTACAAGGCAAAATCTAAAGAGGGTTATTCAATAAAATTAAACAAGCCCTTTTATTGATTAAAACAATTAGGACATGTGTGGCATAACCATCTTATTGAGTACTTATGAAGGATATAGAAATGATCCTATTTGTTCTTGTATTTATATGAAAAGATCCAAAAATGAATTTGTCATAATTATTGTTTATGTAAATGACATAAACATTGTTGGAACTCCTAATGAGCTCACAAAGGCAATTGATTGCTTAAAGAAATAATTTGAGATGAAGGATTTTGAAAAAACAAATTTTGTGTTTGAGATTACAAATTGATTATTTAAACAAAAGTGTTTTTTTATACATTATGAGGCTTATATAATTAAGGTGCGTAAAAATGTTCTAAATTGACAAGTCACATCCATTATGCACTGTAATAGATGTGAGGTCGTTAGATGTTGATAAATGCTCTTCTTAGACCTCAAGAAAATGATGAATATCTTCTTAGTTTAGAAGCACCATATCTTAGTATCATAGAAACACTAATGTATCTTGCTAATTATACTCTACTGGATATTGCATTTGCTGTAAATTTGTTAAGCAAGATATAGTTCTTCAACTACAAGAAGAAAATGGTTTGGAGTAAAACATATACTTTGTTACCTTAAGGGTACTATGGATATGAGCTTATTCCATCCAAATGATTCAGAATCAAACCTAATGGGTTATGTATATGCATGCTATTTTACATATTCTCACAATGTCACAATGGTTGATCACAAACAAGATGTTTGTCCACATGAGGTAGCACAATGGTTTCATGATGGTATATGAAACAAACCATAGTAGCAACATCGTCTAATCATACAAAATTACGAGGAAATTTGTGAATATGTTTGGTTAAGGTCTATAATTCAACATGTGCAAGAAACTTGTGGCTATCCCCGACAAATATGGAATCAAAAACCATATATGAAGACAATAATGTATTGTTCAATTGAAAGGATGATATAGATATCCAAAAATTCATTCATGTGAAAATCTAGTAGGTCTATTTATAAAACATTTGCCAAGAAGAACTTTTGAGCAAATGATTCACAAGTTCGGACTCCATCACCTTAATGATGTAAGTTTACATGAGGGAGAGAAATAAAATATGTGATGAACAATATTGTATTAAAGAATACAAAATGTTGTACTCTTTTTCCTTCACTAGGTTTTATTTTATCCCAAAGGATTTTTCCTAGTAAGGTTTTAACGAGACACATTCTCTTATCAATGGACACTCAGTGTTATGAATTAATGATTGTCCATTGATTTGATACATTTACTCACATGATTGATATGATTGATACTTATATGATTCATTACTCTTAATGTAAATATTTGTATTAACTAATAATTTATTTGTTTCCTTCATGGATTACATGTTGAATCTATAAATAGAACTCTTCTTATTGGTAATAATACACAGAAAATTGCTTCCTATTCTCTCATTTTGTATTCTTTCTCTCGTTTTCTCTTTTATTAGCTTCATTTTATAACAATTTGTAAAACTGTTTGATTTAAAAATAATGAAGGAAAAGAAGTCAACACAGAAGAAAGAACAGATCATGCAAGACATTGATCATGTACCTCTCAATTTGTTTTTGCATGTAAAACGTACAATAAATAATTATTATGTTACAATATATGACTACATCTTACGAGGAGAACAACTCTTCTCATAATCACACTCTCACTTTATTTCGTCGGCACTTCATTGTGGTTGTTTTAGAAATAATTTTATGCGAGAAGTTATATAAATTTTTAAAAATACTAATCATATGAAATAAATATAACAAGGTGTTATATAATCTAACAAGTAAAATATTTGGATCTTATATGATTTGATACTTTAAAAAGAAGCTTTAATCTGACAAACGAAACATAAACAAACTTTTTACTTTGTTGTTTTAATAATAATTAATCAAAATAAATAGATGTTAATAAATTTTTCTTTAACAGTTTCAAAGTAAGTATTGGAATGTAATTCCTCTTCAAGTGACTATTCAAATTATTAAGAAATAAATAAATCTTTGTGGAATGATATATGAAACTTCAATCTTCAAGGAGCATAGGGTACTCATTTTCGGATTGACTTTAACTATGATTATTTTTGAATGCATTCATTGAAAAATATGATGAGGCAAATAAGTAGTTGTATTTATATATTTATCTTTATTTTTCATGTGAACTTATGATTTCCTAAAAAAAAATCTTCAATTAGAAACTAGTTTTAGAAACAAAAATAGTTAGTTATTTTAATGACCAATTTAAATACCAATTTACAAAATTAAAAGTTATTGGTTACTAAGATAATCACTATATAAATAAAAAATTATAATTGGTCACTAATTAATTAGAGACTAATTCATTTTGGTAGTCAAAATCTAGGTAGCTAATTTTTAGCAACCAATTTTCTTTGGTAACTATAAGGCCCACTAAATTTCTTATGCTTCTTCTGCCTTAAATTAAAAGGGCTGCCCCATGTGAGTTGGGCCTAAGGGCTGGCCCAAAGGGAAAACAGACCCTAAGTCTGCCCTAACCCTAATCCTCTTACTCATTTTCAGAATCTACCCCTTTGTTCTAAGAGCTACAACCGTCACTCTGCTAGGGTTTGCTTTCCCGTCTCGTACAAGTTCGCTCGAAGTTCGTTTTACTCAACGTAAGTTGCCCATCAACTCATATTCTTCCTTTCTTAGTGTAATCTCGAGTTGTCTCAATTGGAGTTTTCATAGTGAAACCAATCTCAAGATTTGTTCCACTATTTTCCAGTTCTAAGTCTCTTCCTAGAGTTGCTGTGTTCCGTGGTTGGTGTCGGAGTACTGTACTAGCTTATTCCAGGTAAGGGAAGCTAGAAACCTCCTGTTTATTTGGTGTGAAGTCTGTTATTTTGTGTTGTTTCGTGATTGATTGAGGTTGTATGCTGCTGTGAATGCATGAGATGGTTGGTATCTTTGTTTGGGCATGAAAATATGTTTGTGGCAGGGAGAAACAGTGGTGAGGTCCAACACTCTCGCCTAAGCGAGCCTGTCTCGCCTAGGCGAGACTTATAGGAACAGGTCAGGGCTGCACTCGAGCTCCCGCTCAGGCGAAAGCTCTTATTTTGAGCGAGGCACCATCTCGCTCAAGCGAGAGACGCTCTCCCAAGCGAGCACGCATGAGAGCCTTGGCATGTTGCTCCTGTTTTAGCCTAGGTGAGGAACCCCACCTTTGGGCGAGGGGTTGTCTCGCTCAGGCGAGAAGAGCTCGCCTAAGCGAGCCATGCGAAAGCCTCCCAGCGTCCTTGTCACGATCTCGCCTAAGCAAGAGTCCACCGCCTAAGCGAGGGCACTCCTCTCGCCTGAGCAAGGGCTCCTAGCTTGAGCGAGATTCGTTGCGGGTTGCGCTGTTTTCTTAGTTTGGCTAAATGAAATGTTTGGTTTATGTTATACTCTATATAATGTATAAGGCTTGCGAAATGAGATGCATGAGATAAGTTGTGGTTACAAATTGGATTGTTGTGATTGTGTAATCTTGGCATGAGGAACAAATGAGATGGTTGGTATTAAAGTGGCATGGTATTGGCATGAGATGGAATTCACAACTATGGTTTGAGAATAACAGATGGGTATGGATTTATTGGGAAAATGAAAGAGGTGAAATATAAAGAGTTGGTATAATATATAAATGTATATGCATGTTAAATCCTTTTTGATTTATTGAGTATGATTGGTCCGTGTCAGTGCGTAATTCCTTAGGATCTCTAGGTGAGATTCTTAGGGTCGCGCTTCAGTGGTCGGGACGTAATTCCATGGCCCCTGTTAGTGGGTGTCCATGGTGGTGCCCCATCTATATAACTTGGTCAGGATTCAAGGTAAGGATTGCATCCTGACACTCTAAGGAGTCAGCTAGTCTCACTTAGAGCGGACTGACTCTTGTGGTGGGAGTAGTAGGAGGCTTGAAACTCATTAAGGGCTAACCTTGTGTGTGGGGGATTGATTCATTGTAACACTTGTAACACATAGCTCGGGGGTGAGTAGCTCGGGGGTGAGTAGCTCGGGGGTGAGCAGAGGTATCCACCACAAGTGCAAGCACCCGCTGAATCCGACCAGGTTATATGTATCCGGATGAGTCGAGTCGAGTCTTAGTGTATTGATTGAAAGGTCATAACATGCTTGGTTGATATATGTATATTGGACTGTGAGGGTATATCTGATTGCATGATAAAAATCTTTTTGGCTCTAGCTTACCCTTTGCTTGTTTGATTGCTCTGTATGTTGTTCTTCTACTATTGCGATGATCATCAATTTATTGATGGGAGCAGATGCGAGAGGTATTCGTGGTCAACAGAGGAGAGATGATTCCGTTGCATAATCTGCATGGGTGGACTTCTTGTCCTTCTTGGGCTTTTCTTTAGGGCTATGGCCCGTGTACTTGTCAGTCTTTAGATTTCTATATGTTTCCAGTAAACTGTGTAACTTGTTTCTTTTTGGACATCGTGGTGTGCCTTGGATTGTTAAGAGTGGTGTTTAAGCTCCGAGACTGCACTGAGATATTGTTTTAGTGTGATGCTTCTTTTAATTTCGTTTATTAAATTAAATGGGGCGTTACAGTAACAAAACCACGGTAGCTAATTTTAAAGACCAATTTAATGACCAATTATAGTTTTTATTATTATAATAGTAACTATTTTGGTAACCAATAATTTTTAGTTTTGTAAATTGGTATCTAAATTGGCTATAGCTACTAATAATTATCGATCACTAAAATTGGTCATTATTTAGAAGTTTTCTTGTAGTGATCTACTACTGTAGTTTTATAAAGAATTTCTTTCGAGAGGTTAATTCTGATACAAATTGAAATAATAGGCTACCTCAGAAAGGAGGAAGAGATTTTAATAAAACTTTAAAAACAATTTTGAAAACCATTTTTGTAAGAATTCTTACCAAATTTTATGTGAGGTATTTTTCTTGATGATTTTATAAAATACGTTGATAAATGTTTTGGACAAAAAATGGAAAACACAATGTTTTCTTAATTGTTAAGGAATTTGAATTTGCTTGACTTGATCAACATCTCGTGATTCTCCTTTATATGGAATGACTTGATAATTTCTTCATTTTGAATTTCTAGTCTTCGAGTTACTATTTTTCAGATTTTTAATAATTTTCTTTCCTTTATTAAATAAGAGAGAGAGCTTGATTTGAAATCCTTTAAGTTTTTTACCTTCTCTCTAACGCTCAAAATTTTCATATTAAAGAAAACTTGTGTAACATATTATTAAATAGTTGGCTAGTGTTGTAATTATTGCTAATATTACTCAAGATCAAATTAATTGTCAATCACATAAAATATTTTCATATATGTAACGTTCTATTTAATAAATAAACTCAAACTTAATTAAATGAAATATCACACAATGTAATATAAAGAGCAAAGTCTTGGAGTATTAACGTCACTCCTTACAAATAACCAAGGTAATAAAGTGAAGTACGGAGGCACACCACGATGCCAATACAAAACAGAGTACGAAGTTTAACAGTAGCAAAGTAAGTGCCCCAAGGGCAAAGGAATACATGGAATACAACCCTAAGGTAAATTCGGAAAAAGTGGGGTCCGATCCAAGATGAGCTATGCAGCGGAATCTCCATTACCCTGTTGATCACGAGGAGTTCTCGCATATGCTCTCATCAATAAATTGATGATCATTGCAAAAAGAGAAGACCACACACAAAACATACAACAAGCAGAAAGGGTAAGCTAGAGTAGAAAGTGATTTTATCATACATTTGCATACATTTTCATAGTACAACATACATACATCAACCAATCATGTGATGACTCATAAACAATACACTAAGACTCGAGACACGACTTATCCGGATACATATAATTAGTTGGATTCACTAGATGCTTGCACTTGCGGTGACCTCTACTGCTCTACAAAGCCAATTGCCAATGGGTTTCACCTTACCACTCACAAAATTAGCCTTAAAAGATCTAAGGCCTCCTGCTACTCTCACCACTTAAGTCAGTACGCTCTACGAGAGACTAACTGAATCTTTAGAGTGTTAGGATGCTATCCTTACCTTGAATCCTACTAAATTATATAATGAGGCATCACCACGAATGATGAGCGAACCTCAGCGAATCTTTGGTGGAAACTTCTCGCAAGGTCGTCAATCTTCAAACGTTCGGTGGAAATCCACCAAATTGCAGCGGAAGACGGAGTCCAGTGGGGAACTCTCACGGAATTGGTAACCTGACGAGATTAATAGCCTAATCTAGGGTTAGGGTTGAGCTGAGACGAAAGGGGAAAATTATCACTCTTATTCATCAAAGCTACCGATACAAAGCATGGTTTGCCTTTATATAGGTAAGGCAACCGTGAAAGAAAGTGGAAGAGAAGAAGGAACTAACGGCACTGCCGTGTACAAGAGCCCTAACAGAAAAATGGGTGAATGGAAGGTCGTTAACCCTAACGGCTAGGGGTCGTGTTCCTCGTTTGGTAAAATTTGGCTAGTGAACGCGACTCCAACGGTAGGAGCGTGAAGGAGGCAATGAACCCTAGTTTGAACTGGTGCGAAGGCGTGAGGCTCGTGTGTCGTTAACCCTAGTAGAGAAAACTGAGGGTTGGCATGCTTGAAGAGAATCTCTTTCTGCCTTTGGGGTACACTCGGGAAGAGGTGGCGTGGAACGGTCTTCAAGTTTGGGCTACAGAATGATGCAAAGAGACGGCCCAAAAAAGAGGTGATGTTGTCAAGTGTGAGGGTGTTATCAGCGTGGTGGAGGTGCAGATAAAAAATAAACCACGCGTGAGGTTTGAAGAATTGGGCTCGGGCCCAACGAAGGTGATGATATCAAAACAGGCTGCAGCAGGACGGGTGGTGCGGGAAACATTGGTGCATGATGTATGAAGTAATTGGCGGCCCAATTAAAATGCTGCTACGTAGCTGGTCCAACACATTCCATTCCACACTTCATCAAATGCTTCAATTTGAATAGTTTGGCTACAATTAGTAAACCAACCCAATTAGACAACTTTTATTTATTTAAAAGAAAAATAAAAGAAAATAAAAGAATGGCCTAGGCATGGGCCAATGCTATGAAAAGCCTCTTAGGGTGATATTCATCAACGAACTTCGTGGAATTACGTCCTAAGTATGAGGCACCACCATGAGCTCTCATTAACAGGGGTCATGGAATTTCGTCCTGACCAATGGGATATCCCCTATGGAATTTCCTATATTCTCACACAAGAATTTGAAGACACATATTAAAATCATACAACATATTTCTCTCTTGGAAAATAACTAATTCTTATAATTTTTATCCAATCCAACTTAACAACACATTATGCAAACGATTTTGGGATTTTAGAAATAAAATTGCAGCTTGTGTAAAGCACCAAAGATTTTATATTTATATTCAAATTAAATATGATTGAATCAAGAACCAAATGAAACAAGAACCAACTTAATTGAATAACAATAAAGAAAGTTATGCACCAAACAAGTAACAAAGGTCAATGCTGTCAACAACCAAACTACAGTGATCTTGCGATAAAAACTACTCTCACTATAGAGCTCTGACTCAAGATCCAACCGATCAAAGTTAAGAACTATGTGTTAAGGATAAAGTGTTAAAATATCAGCTGAATCCAACGGTTAACGAAGTAGGAACCTTCATTTTACAAAAAATGTACAGTGTTGTCAATAACTAAACTACACTGACCTTGCGATACCAACGACTCTCACTACAGAGCTCCAATTCAAGATCTCACTAGTTAAATTCAAGAATTATGTGTTAAGGATCAGCTGTTAAAATTGCAGCTCGATCCAACGATTAACGAAGTAGGAACCTTCATTTTACAAATAGTGTGCAGTCTAGAAAAAAAAGTAGCGTCACATCAATCAAACATACTCATTCCAAAACGAAAATAAGTACACTGTATTTCAAAGAAAAAGGAGTTGTAGCTTTCCTTACTTAGAGTGAGCTAACAAAAGACTTCGACACCAAACAACGCAGTACAACAGCTCTAGGGATAGATTCAAGAGGTGGGCAGAAAAATGGTTGAAGTAACGTGAATAGAGCCAAAGTCCAAACCCTAGCAGAAGGTGGTTGCACCTCTAAGAGAGGGGGAAAAGTTGTTTTTCTAAAAAATGAGTGGAATGAGATGGTTAGGGCAGTTTGGGGTCTTGGACACCCTATGGGCTAGCCCTTAGGCCCAACAGATGGGAATAGGCCCTAAAACATGAGGGTTGAAAAATAAGTGGACCTTACATTCTCCCCTACAACAAAAATTTTTGCCCTCGAAAATGAAGACTTACCAGGAAAACAGATGCGGATGTGACTTCCTCATGTCCTCCTCCAATTCGCAGGTAGAGTCACTTGTTCTCTAGTCCTAGATGACTTTGACTAGACTAACTGGTTTTCCCCGACGTTCCTCAACTTGACTATCCTCTAAAGCAACGGTGGTACTTCCATTGTGAGATCCTCCCTGATCCGTACATCCTCGGCTTCCAGCACATGAGATGGGTCAAAGACGTACTTCCTCAACTGCGAGACGTGGAACACCAGATTGAGATTTGCCAACTGCGAAGGAAAAGCAATCTCGTAAGCCACCGGACCAATCCTCATCGAGATCTGATAAGGGCCAAGGAACTTAGGAGAAAGTTTCCTCGAGCAGAGAGTCCTTTCCACACCAGTGGTTCGGATCACCCTCAAGAACACGTGATCTCCAGCCACGAATTCCAAGGGCCTCCTCATGACATTTTATTGTCTGATTAGTTTCAAGAGAACACTTCTATTACAAAAACATACATTAGACAAAACACAATATAGAACAAATATTTATATTGTCTAATGAGTTATCTCCTTTGCAAAAACAATGTTAAAGGACTTTATGTGTATCGTCTAGTTAGTGTATTTTAACATTGTATCACATATCGTCTATGATATATCATTGCGTCTTTACTATTTCGTCTGGTGATATGTTTTGTTATCGTCAAAACACTTTCATCTAATGAAAAACAAATTAGAGTGTAATACAGTGAATCTTCAGAGAAAATAAATATTATGCAATCAAATGATATAAATATCAAAGTAAGTAATCACATAATATATAACCAAGCAAGTCGCAAAGGAAATAAATAAGATGTTTATAATATCAGAATGAATAACTAAAATTAATATCACAACAAAATATGTAATAAGAATTTCAATCAAAACAATTATAAACTACCATATGATATTTCAACAATCAATGTATGAATAAATTGAAAAACCAAAACATAGAAATCGTAAACGAAAAAAATCAAAAACCAAAAATAACAAACATTGTTCACAATGTTTTAAGATAAGAAAATTTGTTTTTCATTTTATTTTCTCTTGATATTTTTCATCCATAAAAAAGAAGAACAAAAAGAAAGAGAGACATCAGGTTGTGAATTAGGATAGACATTTTTTCTATATCTAGGTGACTATGTCTTCCATTTTATTGATAATGTGAGTAACTCTTTGAGTTTCAATTGGTGGATTATTGGTCGTAATAGATGGGTTTGAAGACGTGGATTGTGTTAGGAAGGAATTTGATGCCATAATGTTCTTCGTAGGTGGTGATATTCTAGTGGTGGTCTATTTCTTGCGCATAAAATTGAATGAATAGTCAAAATTATGGCTTTTTTGTATTTTAGGGTCTTTTTGTAGTCAAATTTGTAAAAATAGGTTCATTGAATTTTTTCTTGCAAAACAGGGTCAAGTCGTTAGAATACAAGACGACATTTCAGCTGAAGTCGTCATGTATCCTGTCGATTTCGTTTTTTTGCATAAAGCAAAGTTGGCCTGATGGAGGCCGGTTTCAGTATAATGTAAAAAGTGAAGTCGTTAGGTTGAATAACGACTTCACTTTAGTTTTTTTTTCTCAAATATAATTTTAATCAAACATTAAAAAATATAAATATTGAGTGTGTTGCAATAGAGTTGAGGCAAGAAATAGTTGCTAAAGTAATCATCACTGTCCAATCCAATTGAATAAATGCACCTATTCAGATAAACTGTAGTTTTGTTGACATTTTTCAATAAATTTAACATATACCATACAGTGCTTATGTAGTTTTGCACATGCCCTTTGAAACTGGTTCAGCCTCCCTACAAAGTTGAACACAAATAAAAAATTATACAAAAAAATAAACACTAAATAAACACTACAAAGTACCAAATTGATGAAGTCGTCATTCAACCTGACGACTTCACTTTTTATATAGAATTGAAATCGGCATCTATTAAGCCGACTTTACTTTTAAAAAAAAAAAAAGAAAAGGAAACCGATAGAATACAGGACGACTTCACCTGTAATGTCTTGTATCCTAACGACTTGATCCTGTTTTGCAAAAAAGATCAACGAACCTATATATTCTTACAAAATTGACTACAAAAGAACTCCGAAATACAAAAGGACCCAAAATTCGGAAATAATCTTTGGGAACATACCTTTATTGTCGTATAGATTTTCAGAAAGATTGGAAAATGGGGTTTGACTTGAGTTGAATGTGACACAAAGGTTTAATAGGAGTTTGAATAAATAGATAGATAAATCAAATAATTAAGGTAAAATGTCCACAACTCAAACATAAAAAGAAACATTTGATAATTACAACGATACTTTTTTTTTTCATTTGGGAATAGAAACTTTTGAAATTGCCATATGATTTTATGAAATTATATTTTGAGAAGTAAGTTTTAAATATAAGGAAACACAATGGGGATTCAAAATAATTTAGTAAACATCTTGTTTTATTTTTTAGTAGATTTTGATAAATATAGAATGTAACTTTCAAAAATATTTTAAAGTCGATATTTTAAAAAGATTTAATGTAAAAATGATTTTTATATAGTAATTTAAAAGGACTTATTAATATATTATAGAGATATTTATATATATTTTCCAAAATTTTGCGTATTTTAGATAATATGCAAATCAATCAAGTATATGTATGTTTAATGTGCCCATGTGCGTCTAATGCTTTACATATTGTGAATTAATCACTCATTAATAAAAGTGACGCATGATAAGATTTTTAAATTACTAAATTGCTATTTTATAAGAGGTTTATAAACGCATAAGCTAATTGATCATTTATCGATACAAACTTTAAATTAATTATACCTTTTGAAAATATCTTCTTATAAAATGATGTTTAATTTCAATATATTTGGTTCTAGAATGTAAAATTGAATTTTTTGTTAGATTAATAAGAATGCCATTGTCATGAAAGATAGAGATGTTACTCTCATGGACGTTGTAGTCTTCCAATCGACTTTTGTAACATAGGATTTGTGAGAAACAATTTGTAGCTAAAATGTCTTCCGCTTCAACCGTTGATAATGCTAGTGTTCATTGCTTCTTACCTAACCATAAGATTTGGTTTCCTAACGAAGTTACATCCTTCACTAGTGCTCTTTCTTTCTATGTTCTCTTTAGCATAGTCAACATTACAATATCCCTGTAAAGATACACATTCTTTTTTCTCGTAGCATAGACAAAAAATAGTAATGTTTTCTAAATATCTATAAATATGTTTAACAACACTTAATGAACTTTCCTTAGGTTTGATTGGAATCTTGCAAACAAGCAGACACTGAACATGATTTGATGTCTAGACATTGTAAGATATAACAATGATCTAATCATTTACCAATATTTTTTTAATGTCTACAACGTTTGACTCTTGCTACAATCCTAGATATGTGTTTGAATGCATAAGGGTTCTCATCTCTTTTTCATCTTCAAAATTAAACTTCTTTAGAAGTTGTTTTACATACTTCGTCCGATGGATAAATATCTGATCCCTAGCTTGTTTAATTTGTTATCCAAGGAAAAATTTGAGGTCACTCATCATACTCATCTCAAATTCACTTTTCATTGCACAAAAAATAATCTCATCTACATATATTTGTACTAATATGAAATCATTTGATTAATCTTTTCTAAATAGAGTAATGTGTGGCTGTCTTGCAGGAAAACCATTTTTAGTTAAGAAAATACTCAACCTTTCATACCAAGCTTTATGAGCTTGTTTTAGCGCAAATAAGGCTTTGTTAAGTTTGTAAACAAAATGAGGATTTATAACATTCTCAAAATTAGGAGGTTGTTCTACATAAACTTCTTTAATAAAACCATTTAAAACTGCACTTTTAACATCCATTTAATATAACTTAATACTATTATATTCAATAAATGATAGTAATATGCGAATATCTTCTAAATGTGCAACAAATGCATAGGTTTCAATATAGTTTATACATTTTTGCTCTTAGTACCCTTTGGCTACTAGTATAGCTTTGTTTCTCACAACCTTACCTTGTTCATGTAGCTTGCTCCTATATAGCCATTTAGTTCCTATGATTGTCTTCTTTTCAAAAGGACATATCAATGTTCAAACTTAATTCTTATCAAATTTATCCATCTCTTCTTTTATTGCTTGAACCCATCTAGAGCTTCATTTATGCTTTTGGGTTCAACTTGAGTTATCATGGTGTTATTTCTTCATGTAACGTTAGTAGGTGATATTTCTTCATGTAACTTGGTTCTCTTTCTTCTTGTGGAGTGTTTGACATTGCCTTGGGTATCTTCCAACATGTTATCCTATGTTTCGTCTGGTAGTATATCGTCTATAGATGTGTATGCCGTTTTGTATTTTTGGGACCTGCATGTCAAAACCAAGAGAGTCTTCTACCTTTGATAATTTCTTATGAGGATTATAGTCATTAAACCTTACATGTATGGCTTCTTTTATACTAGACAATTTAGAGTTTTATAATCTATATGCCTTAGATGTCTTTGAGTAGCCATTCCTTCATCACATCTATAATTAAATGTCCCTAAACTATCTTTTGTATATAAAATAAAAAATTGAATTCCAAAAGGGTGAAAATAAGAAATCTTGAGTTATTTATTCTTCCATGGTTCATATGGAGTAATGGAAATCACCCAAGGGTCTGTGTAAGACCCGATGAATTTAAATAATTAAATAAATAATTATTTAATAAATGTGGGTAATGGGAGCATTTATGACATTTAATGTGGGAGCATTTTGTTAGTTTTGAAATGGTTGAAAAACAAAGAAGGGGGGTTGAATTGGCTAGTTAAAAATTTAGGCTATCTTTGCAAGCTAAAAACCACCTTTAATTGAATCAAATAGATCACTAAGTTAGGATGCAAACAGTACTTAACTATACACCTTCAATCAATCAAAAACAGAGTTAACAGATTGATTTTACTAAACAGATTTTGTTATGGTATAATCAATCGATTGAAACTGAAAAACAGTCGACTGAAATACTGGGAAAAGTGCAGAAATGCGAATTTAAATTTTAAAACAGAAACAATGCTCAAGAATGATCAAGACCAGTTCCAAATGATCATACAAACATGCTTAATGTTGCAGATGCCATGAAATCATGCAAGAACATGAAAAAGATGATTAAAGCACAAGTTCTTAAAACTTTAAAATGAAAATGCAAGAGAGAAATGTTAGAGAAGAGAGGACACCACAAATTTTTATACTGGTTCACTCAAACCTGAGCTACATCCAGTTTGTCAGGGCAACCTTAGCTTGACTTTGCACTATTTCAAAAGTTTTACAAAGTATCCACCCTTACACTTCCAAAATATGCAAAAACACCACAAAAGACTCTTGAATCACACAAGAATCACATCAGCACAGTTAGAACCCTCTTGCAGACCTGGAAAACCACCAAGCACACACATAAAGCTTGAGAAAGATCAAACCTTGGTGGTAGCACAACCTAGCCTACCACAAACCACTTTCTCCAAGCTTCAAACCAAGCCAAAAGCTCCAAGAATTGATCCAAGATCAATCTTCAACAGCTGCAACACCTATGATCACGAAGGAGAGAGTTTCCACAAGTTTCCAGAACCAAATCGTGCTCTAAAATGATTAACTATCATCTCTTTCGAAAATCACAGCTTTTATAGTCAAACTGTTACAAAATTCAATAGGTTGATTATCAAATCAATCGATTGATTTCACTTGACTTAAGTGAAATCAGTCGATTAAAAACTAAATCAACTGATTGAATTTGTTGCAGTTTAAGACTATTGTAGCCAACCTTTTAACTTGTTGAAAAACCAGTCAACAGACTAAAAGAGACATTTTAACCTGTTGAAAAACCATTCAACAGATTAAAAACACAATAAAGACCAAACTACATCTAATTAATGCTATAAGGTCTACAACATGAATTACAAACTACAAATACACTTTCTAATTGATGTAACTACATGGAGAGCACATGTTCCAACCTTGATCACCATGGATATCATCAAATCTCATTTCCTTCATCAATGTAGGCTTCATTCCAATGGTAATGGCTTCAAGATAGTTCAAAAGAGCTTCATTCAATCTTCATGAAATCTTCAAGAAGCAAACCACCTTGGCTTCTCATGTCAACACATTTTATATAGGACTAGTTGGACAAAAGGTATGGAAAGAAACATGCACATGTGATATGAAATTAAATTATGAAAAGGCGATGATTGGGATTATATGCATGTAAAATCATCGTTTTGCCTTAATTGTGATGTGGTTCATGGCCCACTGGTTACTGTTGTCAACACCCAATTTTGTCCGGGTAATACCTTTTTTTTATTTTTTTTCCTTATCTTATTTTACTTTTATTTTGATTTGTCATTTCATCTTATTTTGCTTTTATTTTATTTTTATTTTATTTTATTCTTATTTTTATTCTTATTTTTATTTTTTGTTTTTAATTTTGATTTTAATCATATTTTGTTTACTTTTTATTTATTTTGTTTTATTCCTTTTTCAAATAATATGTATATAAAAAATGTAAAAAAAAATGAAACAAAAAAAAAACAACAAAAAGAAAAAAAAGAAAAGGAAAAAGGGAAAGAAAGAGGTAACGTAAAGTCTCTCTGTTATCAGACCCATGCCTGCTATGCTATCATGGTTTGGTATTGGGAATGATTTGTAACATGGTTATGATGGCTGAAGGAGCAGGAAGCAACATCTGTTCTCAGCCTTATCCCAAATTTCGAGATTGGAAGATGCAGAGAAAAGTGAACAGAACAAAGGAGATAGTTACATAATAAAGAGGGGAGATTCATGCTGAGGGGGGAGAGATTGCATTACAGAGCGTAAAAACAACATAAGAGAGCCATTTGATCAGGGAACTTTCGTTTGACAATAGGGACTGCAAGAAGTAAGTTTTCCATCTGAGTACTTGAATGTTTGAGATGAAACTGATGCTCCTGTGTTGTGCTTGAGAATGAATAAAATGTAGTCATGTATATTGAATTTTGCGTGTCATTGATTTGGCTAATTGAATTTTGCATTTTTAATTAAAGGTACCGCCCTCGGGCGGGCGCGGTAGGGTGTTAACACCTTCCCTACGCGTAACCGACTCCCGGATCCAAAATCTGGTTTTTCGCAGACTTGTTTTACTTTTATGGTTTTCCATAGTTTTCCAGAATAACTATGGTGGCGACTCCAAATCTCTTTTTTAAACCCGTTTTCTTTTTCGGTTCGCCTTCCTGTCGCGATTCCGGTTGCGACAACTGTCATGAAATGTAAATTGTAATGTTGGTTGAAAATCAGTGAAGTATGCTACATTTGGTAAAAGAATAAGTCTAGGGTGAATTCATAACTAATTGAGGAAATGCATGATTCTCATTTGTGAAGTGTTGGTAATTGATATATGGATTGTGATTCAGCCAAATGATTATGTCTGGATGAGTTGATTGATAATAGGAATTGTGTGTTACGTGTTTGAGGTTCATTAGAACATGTTCCAAAGTTCTAAAAACTAGTAGAATTGCGCTACTGGAATGACACCTGGCGACGTGGGACAAGCCACCAAGAGGTAGGGACCCAAAATAGTGGCAGAGGCCACTGGACTCGTGTGGCGCCTGATGGAAGGGATGGTTCCGCCAAGCGGAATTGGGCTGACATGAGCACTGGAAGGCGCTTGGTGCCTGGTGGTGGGGGATGCTTGCCAGATGGTCGAGAGCTCAATTTCGCCCAACGATGCGGTGGAGGCGCCACACGATTCCATGTGCAGATTTGGATTGCGTTGAGGGTTCTACATAACTTTTGATGGATGTCTTGATGTGATGCTTTGTTTGGGGCCTAGTTATGAGTGCAACTTGTATTGGGGTAACACGTGGCCACTCGAGGTTGTAGCCTGGTGGTTTTGGAAGTCCAGATGAGTGTGCGAGATCGTGGCTCGTACGAATGGGTTTCAGAAGATTTCCCTCCTTGGTGTTATCTGACGAGTTTTGTAGTCTTGGGACAAATACGGACTGCAGTTCGTATTGAGAAACTCCACTTGGTGTTGCGGATTGTGGCTGTGACAAATTTATTCCCGCGTGTGGACTATTAGGTGGTTGCCTGAAGTTGGAGTGGCGAGTAAACACTCGTGGCAGCAAAGATCGATCAATGTAATCATCAAAGGGTGTAGAATCAAGATGTGACTAGATGAGGATATGGAAGTGGGGTTGAGAGGTTAGGATTCTAATAAGGGTCATAAATTTGAAGTTGTTATTGTATTATAAATTGTGTTATATTTTTATTTGAGCTCGCCCCATTTGTGTGTGTTTGGCAATGATCATGTAACTAGTTACATGGGAGCAGATGTTGATGCAGGTGAGCACGTGGATACTAAGAGCCGGAGTGAGGCCAACATGGGGTTTTGATTGAGATTATTTTAGAGCTGTCAAAATAGGTAACTCGGCCCGACCTGGCTCGACCTACCACAAGTTGATCATTTAGTGAGCCAACCCAACCCGGCTCATTTATTAGCGAGCCAAAAAAATTTCAACCCGACCCGGCCCACCGCGGGTTGGTGGATTAAACGGGTTGGCTCACGGGCCCACTTAATTAAAAAAAATACAATTTTTTTATTTTTGTTAAGTCAAAACCAGATTATAATTCTAATTAAAGCTAAATAAACTTTAATAAAATCCAAATACAAACCAAAATCACAAAAATACAAATTATCTATGTTGGCTAAAAAAAAAGAACCTAACATGACCCAAATATAAAGCCCAACTTAATAAAAATTACTTGTGTAACCCTTTATTTGCAGGTTGACTCACCAACTCGGCTCACCAACCCGGCTCACCATGAGTTCAACCTAGGTGAGCTGGGTCAAAAATCAACCCGTATTGAAATTTGTAAAAAAATTTCAACCCAACTCGGTCCGAACCCGTGGTGAGCCGGGTTGGCTCGCGGGTTCCAATCCATTTTGACAACTCTAGATTATTTTATGGATTTTATAAGACTATATTTGTAAATAGTTATTGTACCACACCTAACCGAACTCAATCAAATAAATAAGAAATACATCAAGGCAGCCAAATATTCAGCCTAGGCCGAGTAAATCTAACTTATACCGGACCTGGTCGACTTAACCATATAAATGATAAACCTCACTAACATGCCAAAGACAACCCAAGTACACGACCTGGGCCGCCATGGTCTCGAATTTAAATGAACAAAGGCTAAAGTAACAACAAAATGGCCAACACGGATAGTACACGGCCAAGGACGACATCTGATAAACCAAGAAATAAACGGATCAGACCGCCCTCGAAGACTTATTAAGATGGAGGTCCCCGCGTTCGATAGACCTTGAGGGGCCTAGGTTAGGGCCCAGGCCCACTCATAACCCAGGCTAGGGCCCAAACCAAGGCCCATCCCATTAGGTCAACGAACATCATTAATACTCTATAAATACACATGGACCCCACGAATTAAAGGTACACATTCATTAATCACTAATTTGACTCTCTGAGAGCTTTGACTTACTTGAGCTTCAAAGACTCTTCTGCAGGTAACCCCTCCTGGGTTCAAGCTGACATGTATCGACCAGGGAGAGACCATTTGAAGAGATAGCGGACTACATGGTAAGGTGACACTTGTGCCTAACTCATCTTATTTGTTCTCTACAGGAACAATTATTATGGATCGTTTTATATTGGTAAGTGTGAACGTATTTATAGATATTTTTTTATTGGTAAGCTGACAAAGGGGCAGTTAAGAGGGGCAGAAAAACTACTCATAATGATCCTTGAATGACCATTACCATCACCATTAAACTAATTTTCATTTTTAGTCATTTACCCACCATTAAGAGAGTTAGTGAGTGCACGTAGGAGCTGAACTGTGAAGAGCAAAGGGAAGTTATTGTTGGTTAAGAAGAAACTATCACCTATTCAATTTTTGCATGATGTATGTATAATTGTATGATTGATCCTTGCCTGATTCTACTTGAATTCGCAATTTCTGGAAATTTTCCAGAAATCGCCTGGCGGGCCTTCAAAGCCGCCAGGCGACTCATGCTATTTTCTTGGGTTTTTTGGGTTCCTAGGAGGAACCGCCTAGCGGTGAGCGTTGTGCACCAGGTGACCCAAGCTGATCAACCCAATTTTTTTGGGTTTTGATGAACGACGCCAGGCGATGCGAGCCAATTTTGGCTCGATTTTGATGTTTTTGGGTATTCTAGGCTATTTTGATTGGAGAGGATGAATTTATACATGATGATGTACTGGTGAAGTACCATAAATGGTTGAATGACAGGGTGAATTGAATTAATTGGAATAAAAATTGGTATGGATAGATTTTAGGGTTTGGAATCTTTGGGGCTTTTGAAGTAAGAGATGATTGATGCACGAATTGCCTTAAGAAGACTGTAATTACATAATTAGTGTAGTATTAAAACTCCTTGGCAGCATGATTGGTGGTTGTGTCTTGGAAAATAGATAAAGAAATGGATTAGGGAAATTGTGTTGGGTTTTGGAGGTGCTGGAGTTGCTGAGAATTTTCCCAAATTGCTATGCACTACCTGGCGGTACCAATTGAGTCGCCAAGCGTCAGCGCAATGTGAGTGGCTTTGTGTGGCTGTGAGGTATAGTTTTGGTGTTGGGTGTTTGACGTCCGGTTGATGTGGAAATAAAATTTTGGAAAAATTTGTGGTGGGATTGGTATGAATTTGTAGTATTATTTCATTTGAGGGTGGAATTGGGAATGGGGAACAGGGATTTGTAGTACATTATAGTTAGTGCCCAAACTAGAATCATGATAGAGGTTAGCTGTGGAAAAAAGACTTAGGCGTTGTGATTGAGTGCCTAATTAGATACAAGAGTAATCAATGTGGCTCAGTGTGAAATAAGGAGACATCAGATTTGTAATGACAAACCAGGTTTATATTAAGAATTTAGGGTTAAAAGTACTATGAACTGATTGTGGCATATAATGGATGTGCAAGGTTGACCTTAAGTAAATTTTAAATGGGGGTGGTTTAGGATTGTTGAATATATACAGAAATAGGAATATTGGTGACAATTTGAGGATTGTGGGAATAATGAATGAATGATAAGTTGTGAGTAACTCAGTAAAAGTTACTGTATGTGTGATGTCTGAATTGAGGATACCAACAATGTTGTTGTGCCGAAACTAGTAATGCACGTGTATTGATGTAGCGCCTGACGGTAGTAGGTAACTCACCAGGCGATAACTACGATCATAGTGGGCTTGGAAGCGAGTGGCACCTGGCGGTGAGGGTTGTCCCGCCAAGCGAGACCTATAGAGAAAGGCATCAGAGGCGTTTGGCACCTGGCGGCACGTGTCCCCGCCAGGCGGCCTGGAAGCAAATTTTGCCTAGTGGCTCAAGAGCAGCACCATGTGATATTGCAGAGTCAGAAATTGTGTTTTGATTGTTGTGGACATGCGTGATCTACAAAGCTTTGGTGATACCTCGAAGGTCGGCTTGCTGGTGTTCCTTGAGTTGTGGCTCAGAACGTATCCATTGAGTTGTGGCTCGGGATAGAGGTTAAGCACGTGGCATTCCTTGAGTTGTGGCTTAGAGACATCTCTTGAGTTATGGTTCGAGATGGAGGATGAACACAAGGAACTCTTGAGTTATGGCTCGGGTTGGCGAGTGTTGCCAGTGTGAGTGTGCGAGTTGTGGCTCGTACGGATGGGTCCAGATATATTGCCCACCTTAGTATGTGGCTGACGAGTTTGATAGTCTTGGGACATTACGAACTATGTTCGTATTGAGAACTCCACCTAGTGTTACATATTATGGTCTGTAGCTAGTTTCCCGCACGTGTTCTACAAGTTGTGGCTTGTAGGTGAGGCAACAAGATATCTTGAGGTATTCATCTAGAGACGTAGATCATGGATGACATGGTGGTGGCCATGCGATGTAGAATCAAAGGATAATGTTCCTTTGATGTAATTGTGTTAATATATGTGAATATTATATGTGTTTTAAATACTGTTAGCTCACCCTATCTGCTTGTATTTGGTGATGATCGTGTATTGCATTAGACGTGGGTAGATGATGTTGTAGGTAGATCTGGTGAGGCATAGAGCCGGAGAGTGGGGAAATTATTCCTTGGAGTTTTATGATTTTATGAATTTTAAGAATTTTGTAATCATTTGGATTATTGGAATTAACTTTTGTATTTCGAGTTTTTATAAATTATGGATTTGAGGTATTTTTATGATGAAATAAATGTTTTAAATTTTTCGTTTTTTTTTTGGGAAATGAACTAAATTAAATGAGGTATTATTATTATGTTTTATTTTATTATTTAAAATCCGTAATATCTGGATGGGATGTTACAAACATTACTTTCAAAACTAAGTAGAAAGGTAAAAGGAACATATCTTCCAGACTTGTGGAGACATATGATGAAGAATCAGATGAGTTAGATTCTGAAGGAGATAATGAATTAAATCTTCTAACAAGAAAATTCAAGTGAAACCTAAAGAATCTTGGATATGACAAAAGCATGTGATTCAAAGCCAAGGACAAAGAGAAAGTTATGTACTATGAATGCAAGAAACTAGGACACTACAGATAAGAATGTGCTAAAGATAAAAAGTAGAACAAAAATCTCATGGCCATCAAAGAAGACATGGATTCTTCTTATTTAGAGGATGAGGAAACACACATTGGATTCATGGCACACAATGATACATTAAACGAATTTGATGAAGAAAATGTAGATTTGTTTGAACTTGACTCTATTATACAAGCATATTATGAATATGTCTCTAATAATGTACAAAAAATTATTAGAGAAAACATTAAAAGTACAAAACATTAAAGAAAAACACTAAGAAAAGTAGAAAACGCTAGAAAAATAGATTATGCACAACAAATGAAATGAATGAGAAATTAAAAGTTGTAAATGACATATTAAGCACAGAAAAGTTAGAACTAGAAAATAGGCTAGAAGAACAGGATATCGCAAAAAAGGAACTTAAAAAGGAATTAGTTCTAACCCAAGAGAATATAAGCAAACAACTAGTAGAAAAAATAATACTAAAATAGAAAAGGGTTGAAGTAGAAAATGTTATAATAAGGAAACTTCTAGCACAAACTAGGTCAAATGAAAAATCCTTTAATATGCTTCTTAAAAGCTCTAGGAAGGCAAATGAAAAAACCAAATTTGGATATGAAAATAATGCATAAACTAGGACTAGTTTTGATAAAGGTAGAGTATTTTATACAAGAGCTAACCCCCAAGGACCTATAGAAGAGCTAACCCTTTATCATGGTACCTGGATTGTTGATGCTCGCGACATATGACAAGAGAAAGGTATATATATATATATATATATATATATATATATATATATATATATATATATATATATATATATATATATATATATATATATATATATATATATATATATATATAGAAAAATAATCCTAGACCTACAATTGAAGAAAGGAGGAAAGGTCATATTTGGAAGAGATCAACATTGTACAATCATAGGAATTGGTCGGGTAAGCCTTAAACCTTCGTTGTACATTAGTAATGTTTTATTAGTTGATGGGTTGAATCACAATCTATTCAGCATAAGTCAATTATGTCACAATGGTTGTGAAGTAGTCTTTGATAAAAATAAATGTATCATAAATAAATATGGTGACACACATCTTTTCATTTCAAAGAGGCAAGGAAATTTGTATAAGATTGATATAATGATTTGATAGCTCAAAAGGTGTCTCGTCTCATGACCACATAGGAAGATCACTAACTATAGCACAAGAAGTGTGGTCATATAAGGTTGAGATTGCTCTGAAAGTTGAATAAACAAGGTCTTTAAAGAGGATTGCTAGATTTTTCATTCAAGGATAATCTACTGCGTGAATCATGTGTCAAAGGCAAACAAGTTAAAATCTCTTTCAAAAGTATAAATGGTGTTCAACACAAAGACCTCTTGAGTTGATTCATATATATCTATTTGCTCCAATAAGAACCGAATCTCTAAGCGATAAAATGTATGGCCTTGTAATTGTAGATGATTACACTAGATGGACATGGGTTAAGTTCTTAAGACTCAAGGATGAATCTTATAAAGTCTTTGGTAAATTTATAAAACAAGTTCAAAATGAAAAAGCTCTAACTATTGTTTATGTAAGGAATGATCATGTTGGAGAATTTTAAAAGGAAAAATACAAAGTAGAGTTTATATAAGACCTTTAGTCAAAAGACTTATTATGAATTATGGAAAAATAGAAAACTCAATATGTCATATTTTCATCCTTTTAGTATACAATGCTTTATATTGAATACAAAAGATAATTTAGTAAAGTTTGATTCTACGTCTATTATAGAATAAGCCATACATTTTATATTTAACGATTATAAGCCTGATAAGAAATTATCAGACCTAGAAGACTGTTATGGTTTAGACATGCAGGTTAAAAAGAAAAAGGTGACATACTCATATAAAGATAATCCTGCATTAGATGCTTCCCTAGTAGATGAACCCTCACTAGACAAGGAGGATGATAATGCAGAAAATGACTCATCAGAAGCACCAGACGCTCCTACTGAAGAAAAAAAAAACCCTCTTCAAATATAAAGAAATATCATCCAACCAAGGATGTTAGGTGATCCCCATAAAGGAGTCATAACAAGAGCAAAGCTTAAAGACCATGAAGTAATGATATATTGGATTGAGCCAAGAAATGTAGATGAAGCCTTAAAAGATGAAAGGTAAATACAACCAATGAGGGAGAAGCTAGATCAATTTGGAAAGAATGATGTCTGGACACTGGTGAGTCCTCCCCCAAAACAAAAGTAGCAATAAAGAAAAATGGGTATATATAGAACAGCTTGATGAGCAAGGTAAAGGTTTGAGAAACAAAGCTAGACTGGTAGCTAAAACTTGTTCTCAATAGGAAGGTATTAACAATACTATGTTCTTATTGCTAGACTAGAAGTTATTCGCATATTACTTTCATTTGTTGCATATAGTAATATAAAATTAAACCAAATGGATGTAAATAGTGCATTCTTAAATGGATTCGTCAAGGAAGAGGTATATGTAGAACAACCCCCTTGTTTTGAGGATTCAAAACATCCATATCATGTTTATAAGCTTAATAAAGCTTTACATTGTCCAAAACAAACTTCTAAAGCTTGGTATGAGAGATTGCGTTTTTTCCTAACTAAGAATGGATTTACGAGAGGTCACATAGACACCACATTTTTTAGGAAAGATTATACTTGTGTAAATATATGTAAATGACACCATTTTTGGTGTTGCAAATGAATCACTATAAGAAAAAGTTTTATTATCCATGCATTATTTCCCAATTTTTTTTTCGTGGGTAAAAAGTGTATTTCCCATGGATATTTCTTCATGGGTAAGCAAGTTATTTCCCATGCATCATTTTCAACAAATTTTCATTTGTGGGTAAATAAGGTATTTCACACTCGCCATTTCCTATAGATATGTTTTCATTAGGGATGGCAACGGGGCGGGGCGGGTACGGGTATCATGATCCCATCCCTATCCCCATAATAAAAATTCATCCCCATTCCCATCCCCAAACCCAACGGGTATACAACTTTTGACCCATCCCCATCCCCACCGGGTAACGGGTATTTTCTTATACCCATACCCATACCCATTTTTTTATTGTTCCATATATCAATTAAATATTTTT
>Ga0214542_1002018_pt1 | contig 42122 bp, 22 predicted proteins | sample CNSS1metaG_FD_160096 | JGI IMG/M metagenome (GOLD analysis project Ga0214542, IMG submission 160096) | Root nodule microbial communities from cowpea collected in UCLA plant growth center, Los Angeles, California, USA - CNSS1 | ecosystem: Host-associated > Plants > Roots > Nodule | place: USA... | reverse complement strand
TACATATTGTATCTATAAATAGGACTCTTCCTATCAATAATAATACACAGATGAGTTGCTCCCTGTTCTCTATTGTTTCTTCTCTATTATCTATTATTCTCTCTATTATTCACTTTATTTCATAACATATTATTCTTTGTTATGTTTAATTTTTAATTTTATTATTTATTAATATTAAATATTATATTTTATAACAAAAAAATCAATCTAAATGAATTTAAAAAGTTTTGGGGGGACCATGGCCCCCTGCAGACCTTCAAAGGTCTGTCACTGTCTAACACGATTTAATGAATTATTTGAATTTTGTTTGAAATTTATGAATGTTGTGTATTATAATTTATTTGAATTTATGTTTAAAATATGTTATTAAATATTTTAATATATTTTTTGTAAATATCTGCGTATACTCGTGAATATTAAAAAAATATACGAGTATTCGTACAAATATAAAGACGAATGCGAAGCAAATATTTATCTGCCATTAAATTACGGAAAATTACTACCAGTATTCTTTCCTCCGTTGACATCCTTAGGTGTTACTGATGCATCCATAAATATCATCTTTGAAATTAAATGAGAATTTGATGAATTTTCCTTATTTTGAATCTTGAAAGGACAATCCAAACAATATAGCTTTCGAAATATTTTTAGTCGTGGGTAGAAATTATAAAAATGATTCGTCTTGTGAGGAGTATGGGAGAGAAAATGTGATAATCCCTAAAGCCATTTTATAAAATCACAAACTTGATGATTAGTCTATTATCCCACTTAAGAAACTTGTGAATATAAATATACTACGAAACCAAAATTTTATATGCATTAAGTATAGAGATAAAAGTAAAAATTTATTTCAAATATAAAGTTGAGATGGTTAGGCTCATACTATATAATTTCATTATCATCCTTATTTGTAGGAATATTAGTTTTATTAATTTATTTATACTAGGTCTTGTGTACTATGATCAAGTCCAATAAATTAAACGAGAGTGACAAATATATGCAAAAGACATATGTTTTCTAACACGAAATGTTTGAAATCATGTGAAAAAAAAAACATAATATATTAATAATTGATCCAATTGAAAATATATTAAACTAAACTAATTATATTAATTGTAATTTGAAATTTTTACTAATATATATTAATATTGTGACAAAGATACGATATATTTCCTACTTTTTTCAAGAGATTTCAATTTTTTCTAGTATATATTAAAAATAAATGTGATAATTATAATTTTTAGTTCATGCAATTGAACTTTATTGCAAAATATGTCACACCAAGAATCATGCTGTCAAATGCAATTTGCTAGAAATGATGTTACAGAATGATGCAAGATATGACATAGGCATATTACGAATTATCCCACATGAATGGTAATTGATCCAATTAGAAAGAAATTAAGTTAAAATAATTATATTAATTGTGATTTTGAAATTTTCTGTTATTTATATTGATTATAGTATCAAGAGGAATTGGTTCGTGTACTAGAACTTTGTTGCAATATGTCAAGGGTTATGTTGCAAAATATAACTTTCTAGAAACTATGTTGCAAAATACGATTATCCTAATATAACAATATGTTAAGATTTGATATACAAAATATGACTGGTTTCCACTACGTCCCAAAACGCGTGTATGAAATTGACCTGATAGAAAATATATTAAATTAAATTAATTTGATTGTGATTTAAATTTTTTTTTGTCTAAAAATATATTATTTGTGGTGAAAAATATGATATGTTGTCAAATTTCAATATATTTGAAAATTTTTATTAATCTATACTTATTGATAAGAGATAGTCTTTTTATCCTCTTTATAACTAATTTTTTATATACATATTTTATTATCAATGATTTTATCATTTTATATTTTAAATTATAGTTGTCTTAAAATTTAACTCATTACTTATAAATGATTAAATTCATTTATTTTTTAATATTTTTTTAATAATTATAATTCTTTTTAAGAGGTTTTATTGTGCAAGAAAGGTAGAATGATAAATTATGAGAGAATATCGTACCTTTAATATTATGATGTCTAAAATAACCTTATTTAGAGAGTGAATGAATGGTTGATAGATTAATTATCTTTAAAGCTTCAACTTGTATTGTTTTAATTAGTGTGAATCTGTGATATTATAATGTTAATCTAAAAAATGCTTGTGATTTTAATTTTGAGTGACAAATATACAACTTATTTATTTAAAATACACTTCATATCACATACTAAGTATAAATAAATAATCAATGATTTATATTAAAATTAATACTAGGTTTAAATAATTTTTATTTGTTATATGTGGATTCAAACCCTTAAACATTAAACCAAACACATTAAACATTAAACCAAACACATTATTGCAATAATTAATAAAAAAAATAAAGTTGAAATCAAATGTAAATTAAAAAAATCTTTGAAAATTGTTCCTACTTATTTGGTAAAATTATTTCACATTTCATTCGATGTTAAAGGAAAAATTTCTTTTGACACCAATGATTTATATTAAAATTTTATATTTGGTTTTCTGATGGATTTTTGGTTTGAATTATAATAGTGTCTTTTGGTTTTTCCATCTCCCTTAGTATTGGTTAAAATTTATTGGAAAATGCATATCACGAAAAAGAAGTGTCAATTAAATTGTGAGTTAATCAAATTGTGATTTTTAATAAATTTCAACTAATTATAGAGAATGTGTTAAAGAAAAGGGTGTGAAACTAATTTATGGGAACTTTGACCTGAGCATTCCAGAATATGTGAAACTGCAAGTGGAGTTATTCAAATACACTTATTATTTTATATATATATATATATATATATATATATATATATATATATATATATATATTAAAATAAAGTTGATTTTATTTTTTTTTTCATTTGAACTTGTTTACTGTAATAAATTGATTTTTCATTTCATTTCTTAATTTAAAAAATTATTAAAAATAAGCTTCACTAATAATATCACTATCAAATTATAATAATATTAATATCATTATAAAGTTTATGTGCAAATAATTATATATATAAAAGTAATTTTCATTAATATTATCCAAACAACTATTATTTGAATAAAAATATTTAAAATAAAAGTATTCAAACATAAATCAAGTTATACTCAACTTACTTTTTTTTATCTTTCAACTTAAATTCAAACACATTTATGTTGTGTTTACTCTGACAAATCTACTGTTCACATTCACATAATCTATACTAAAATTTAATCAAAAATATAAATAGTTTTCCTTATCTGTAATGACTATCTCAATGCAAAATCTCAAAGTTAAAGCGGTAAGTTTATTTAAAACCTAAAGACCTGAAACAAAGTATCAAACATAACAAAAAAATTTAATATATGGTGAAAGAATTTTAGAGGGTCAATTTTCTCAATTGATCCTATCAAAATTGATGATAAAATAACAAGGAAAAACAAAAGAAAAAATAATTGATTGGACAAAAATGATTCCTAACTCCTCAGCTACTGCAAAGTGTTGCGAAGTGGGGGATGTGTTTAGGAGACAATTACAATGTATATTGTTTTAAATAATGCGTGAATTTATGATATTAAAATGCTAATCCAAATAATTATAGGTATACAACTCATTAGTTCAAACTACATTTTCGTATCATATTAAGTATATATAAATAAATCAATTATTTATATTCAAATTAAAAATTATGTTTAAATAATTTAATCATAATTTTTATTTTTATATTAGGATTCAAACCTTTAAACCCCAAACCAAACACATTATTGCAATAATTAATAAAAAAAAATCAATTTGAAATCAAATGTGAAAATTTAAAGTGAAAGAAGAGAAGAAAAAAAAATGATAAAGGGTGAGAGAATTCAGAGTGAAGGAACGTCTATATATGTTTTTAAATCGTTGTTGATTTGACATGATATTAAAGATGCAAATGATGTTTTTTGTAAAATACTTTTTAAACATTAGATGATGATTATTGTATTAATCTTTGGAATGATCATTATTTTTTTTTCTTTGATGGTTAATGAGGAAGAGGATGTGCTCAATTGGATTTTAGATGATACTGATGTACTTTCTCAAAAAGTTGCAAAAGTGTTTTATAGTGCCCCAACTAAAACTTTGGTTATTTAAAAATGTTGTATAGTTGTTTACCCATTGATTTGAAAGTTAAAAAAAGGTGTGATTTTATGCTCTATATGTTCTTTGTATGGTAATAATGTTGAATTTTTCTCTCATTTGTTCTTTCATTGTTATATTACTATGTGACTGTAGGAAGTTTTTCAGGATTTCTAGTTTTCTTCTTTGGATTTGGTTGTTTAGTTTATGAAGTCTTTTTGTAATCCTTTATTTACAGTGATTAAAATGGCTATCATTATTGTAGTTATTTGTATGATTTGAAGGATGAGAAATCATAGTAGATTTTAGGATCCAATTGCGATTCCTTATGCTATTTTTCAAATTAAGGAGTTAGTGTGTATGACTGAAAATGAATCTTTAATGGCATATGAGTAATTCTATCTTTATTTTTTTGGTGTTGAAATTTTTCAATATTCAAACTAGGGAATGTATGGTGGTTTCATTTATGGAAGTGATACGACAAGTATCGTCTATGTCTGTCAATTAGCTTTAGGCAAATATTGACAATGCAGCTAGGGGTTGTCGTAGTTTAGCTTCATGTGCTCGTATTTTTAGAGGAAGTCGGAGTGAATATGTAGTTAGTTTTTTAGCATTTTTTACGGGTACAAACTTCTACTTATGCCAAATTTATGGGGGTCATTTGTGCATTAGAGAATGCTTGGAGGGAGAGCTTTCAAAGGTTTTGGTTGGAGAGTAATTCTTCTTTAGTGTATCATGGTTTTTTGGATCAATGAATGGTTCCTTGGAGTCTTAGAGAGAGATGGTGTGGTGCTTGTATCTTGTAAGCATATGCAGTTCAAAGTTTCTCATGTTTTTGCATGAAGGAGATCATTGTACTAATAAGTTAGTTAATTTAGTTTTGATTTATAGAGAACAATATAAGTAGTTTAATGTTTTACCTTCGTGTATCTATTTAGATTTTTTTTTTCATAATATGTATAATTTGCCTATGTTTTGTGAAGTGTAATTTTTATCATGGGTTTGGTGTGGTCCCTCATGTTTTGTGTTCTTTTATTTTATTTTTTTTCCTTTCTAATAAATTTTCATATGATAACAAATAATTGATGAGTTTTGGGATGTGAGCTTAAGTGAGATGTCGAAGTTTATAGTGATGCCTAAAACAACCTTATTTAGAAAGTTAATGAATGGTTGAGAGATTAATTATCTTTAAAGCTTCAACTTGTATTATTTTAATTAGTGTGAATTTATGACATTATAATGTTAATCCAAAAACTTGCTTGTGATTATAGTTTTGAGTGACAAGTATACAACTTATTTATTCAAAATACACTTCATATCACATATTAAGTATAAATAAATAATCAATGATTTACATTAAAATTAATACTAGGTTTAAATAATTTTTATTTTTTATATGTGGATTCAAACCCTTAAACATTAAATCAAACGCATTATTGCAATAATTAATAAAAAAAATCAAGTTGAAATCAAATGTAAATTAACAAATATTTGAAAATTGAGCCTACTTATTTGATAAATTTATTTCACATTTCATTCAATGTTAAAGGAAAAAAGTTCTTTGACACCATTTGACGATCATTTAACAACTCTTAAAAGGGTAAAATAATTTTAACAAACGTTAACATTTACATATTTAGAAAAAAGAAAAACTGAATAGTAACGATGGGTAATGTTAAATAGTAGTAAAAAAATGTGTGGTGTTAAAATACGATTGTCCAATGTTAAGATATGCAAAACTTTCTGTAGCATTGAAATCAACTTTAAGGTTATGTTCGTATGCACAGATTTACTATTATGAAGAATTGACGACGATGGATATACGAGTGAATTTGACGTTCGTATCTAATATTTTGCAAGCGAAGAAGACTGACGATTTGCGGAAGAAGCTTGTGATACCATCTCGTCACTTTGGAGGAGATTTGTGGGTGACAAAGGGTATTTTACAATATTGTCCCTATGTGAAGGTTATTTGTGGGTGATAAAGAAGATAAAGAAGAGGGCAAGCATATGTATCTGATTCCAATTTCTTCCTTTTTCTCCACTTACCCGAATCCATTTTTTATGTATCCTGTTCCAAGTGTTTATTCTTTACCTAGATTCGTGTTTTATGTATCTGATTCCAACACTTAAATATTTTATTTTTCACTTCAAATACATTATAATATTTATTTTTCTCAATTAATAAATATCTTTAATATTTTAATTTACGAACAAAAAGTTCAAAATTAATTACAATTTATCTAATTATCATTTTATACTACATTTAACAACAATTTGGTAATTTTATTTTTTCATAAAATAAATTTTATTTTTTATTAGTTACATCACTCAAATTTTACACAAAATTTCACAAAATTACTCTCAAATCCACTTCACCATCACTTCCAAATCCCTTAAAAAAAAAAAAAACACAAACTTTACCTTCAAATCTATTCAAATCAATCTCCTCCCTCTCCCTTAAATCTTTCCCCTAAGAACACACCCTCAGGGTACTTTTCCATTGAGAACATCTTTAAACGTTTATTGTCATATATTTATTGATCTCCATGAATTATAATTTTATTCTATTTAGTTTTCTGATGGATCTTTTGGTTTGAATTATAATAGTGTCTTTTGGTTTTTCCATCTCCTTTAGTACTGGTTAAAATTTATTGGAAAATACATATCACGAAAAAGAAGTGTCAATTAAATTGTGAGTTCATCAAATTGTGATTTTTAATAAATTTCAACTAATTATAGAGAATGTGTTAAAGAAAAGGGTGTGAAACTAATTTATGGGGACTTTGACCTGAGCATTCCAGAATATGTGAAACTGCAAGTGGAGTTATTCAAATACACTTATAATTTATACATATATTAAAATAAAGTTGATTTTATCTTTTTTTCATTTGAACTTGCTTATTGTAATAAGTTGATTTTTCATTTCATTTTTTTATTTTAAAAAATTATTAATAAAAAGCTACACTAATAATATCACTATCAAATTACAATAATATTAATATTATTATAAAGTTTATGCGCAAATAATTATACGTGTAAAAGTACTTTTCATTAATATTATCGAAACCACTATTATTTGAACAAAAATATTTAAAATAAAAATATTCAAACATAAATCAAATTATACTCAACTTACTTTTTATTTTTCAACTTAAATCCAAACACATTTATGTTGTGTTAGTGAAATGAATGAGTTGCAAGTGATGTAGTTCTTCACTTCAACATATTTGAAGAAAAGGGAGAAAAAGAGGAAGGAAGAGGGATTCCTTTATTTTCTAATCTTCTCTCCTATGACATGATTTGAGGAGATATTAAATATATTACATTTATACTTTCAGTTGATTTTTCAGTTTAATTATAATAATGATGTAAAAATATAGTTTTTAAAATTATGTTTACAAAAATAATTAATATTAAAAATTATTATAAAAAAAGTTCAAAAAGTAATTATTAGTTTTAAATTTTTTTATTAAAATTTTTTATAAATATTTTTTCTATTAAAATAGGTTATTTTAATTTATTAATTTTAATATATTTTTCTAAAATAAATCTAACTCATATAATTATAATTTTAAAATTAAAAAAAAATTTGATAATCTTATTTTTTTTTCCATTAAATTTAATTTTTAATCTATTACATTTATCAAATTACTTACATGCTTTCACTGACTTTATTTCTAAATTCATTTATTCTGTACTCTAAATCCATTAGAATAAATAACGCAAATTTCATCTTTTGATTCACTCAAATTTATCTTCTCTATGGTGTCTTCACAAATGAATATATCCTTAGTGATGGATGGCAAAAAAAAACCCTTTCTTTTTCCTTTGTGCTCAAAACCAGTTATAGTAACAAATTTTGTGATTCCAATAGAGCGAGCTAGTTCTATTTGGATGATTAGCATAAATATCTGGCTTTTTCTCTTTTGTTGTGAAATGCAGTCCTTTTTGAATTTGGTGTTCTTGAGCTTGATGATGGAGTGTGTGAAAAAGCAAAACCTGCAACGAGAGTAATATTTAAATTGGATTGTAAGAAATTATGTTATGTGAAAGTGTGAGGAACAATTTCTGGTCAAAACCTGCACATACATACACTTTTACTCATATTTGGTTTCTCACTCTTCTCCTTTATCTTCTTTCTATGCAAAGGTCAAACAAGGTACTCCATTAGGGTTCTTCTCTTTCTCTCAATTCTTGGGAATTTAAAATACAACCAAAGATCTACAACAGTAAACCATTTTTTTTAATTTACTATATATATATATATTTTTTTATATAATGAAGTCAAAAAGATATTTATGGGACCAAACTCATGCTCCATTGACTGGACTCAAAACATGTTTATAGAACTTAAGCAACTTCATATGAAATAATTCATTATGCTCATTAATCTTAGCATTAATCTAACTACAATTCAAGCAACTTCATATGAAATAATTCATTATTATGCTCATACAAAGTATGCATTCAATATAACATGTGTACAATATTCAACTACAATTAATTGAAACATAAAATGGATCAACTACTACACGAAAAATCAAAAGTTAGTATTAATGTACTTCTAAAACAAATGACTTTACATTTTGCATATCTTAGTCTCATCATCTTAGCACTCTCACTCTAATTCCATCATTCATAAACAAATTGTTATAAAAACAAACTTAAACATGGCAAATTTATTAGCTTAAAGAAAAATACACAATATGTCTTCCTTAAACTCTGATATATTTTAAATTATGTCTTATAATAAGATAAAACATGAAAAGTGATTTCAAAAATATTAAAATAAAAGATAGAATTTAAAGAAAATAAATTTAAAAAGGGTGAATTTTATAAAAAAAAACGAATAACTGAAATTCAATTATATATATATATATATATATATATATATATATATATATTTATTGTAGTAATTTGATAATATATTTTATGATTAAATATGTTTTTGTCCCTCAAGTTTTAGTAAAATTTAGAATTAGTCCATTTCAAATTTTTTTACTAATTTAGTCCTTCATTTTTAAAAATACATAAATTTAGTCCCTTTAACTAAATTTTATTAAGTTCATCTGATGTTTGAAGCGTATTTTATGATAGTATTTGAATTGTTTACACTATTTGACACATTTTCGCTTTAATGTTAAATAAAATATTATCATAAAATATGTTTAAAATATCAAATAAACTTAACAAAATTTGGTAAGAATGATTAAATCCATGCATTTCTAAAGATGAATGACTAAATTGGTATAAACTTTAGAAGAGAGACTAATTTCAAAATTCACTGAAATTTAAAAGATCAAAAACATATTTAACCCTATATTTTAAAATAAAATTGAAGAAAATTTATGAAAAGACAAAATTTATTAAATCAAATTTAGGTTAAAAAACTAAAATTGTGAAGAATTAAGTCAAGAGATTAACATTGTAAAAATAACTAGAGAACAATATCACAAATTTAAAAAATATGGTGATAAGTAACATTAACCTAAAAAACCAAAAACTGTGAATCCCTCAACCTATCAATAACACTCACCCACTTTCCACCATGCAAACCAATGCAATATATATACCCTTTACCCACCCCACCTAATAATTCCAACTAACTACCATCATACATTTATTTTCATTTTTAATTATAAAAAAAGTTCTTGATTTTTGAAAAATATGTTTTAATTTTTGGAACTAGACAACATTAACAAACATGGGTGAAAATGTTGGTAAGGTCACCTCATTATTTTTCCTCTTTTTCTTAATATTTTCAACTTCAAGTATTATAAACGATTCAAAATTTAAAAGGAAGAAACATTTTTTTAATCTGAGAAAAAAAACAATTTTTCTTGAAATTTAAAAAGGTAAAACAAGTATTGAAAGATTGTTACATACTATTAGTGTAGTGATAAAACTGTTTTCTAGACACTTACTAAAGAAATAACTTACCAATCTCAAATCATTTATTTTATTTTATAAGAAAACATTATCTAAATCACTGTAGTTCAATATTTAAAGAAAGTTTGGAGTAAAATATTAAAATAAGATTTGAAATTTTATGAAAAACAAAAAAAGTATATAAAACTTAAAAATATGAAGAAAACTAATGCATGTGGGTTTGAATAAGAAAAGCTATTTTCTTTCTTGTGGTGAGAGAAAGAATCCCTTAGATCCTGCGTTTTGTCCAAACATGTCTGTATCCACTGAACCGGTTCATACACTGAACCGGATCGGGATTCAAATGGTGACGTGTCCCTTGTTAGTGGGTGAATGGATCTGGTGTGGTAGGGTCCACGCTGAGCTTTGGTCAACGGTCAACATGCTTTTATTAAGATTGCATGGTTTTGTGTGCACTTGGCCGAAAGGTGAATGAAATGACACTTAGATCCTTCGTTCGTATTAGCCGAAAGTATATTTTCTATTTTTTGTAATTGATGTACATTTTAAATAAAATATTTATTTTGAAATATATCATTTTTATCTCTCTTAAACCATGATAAAAACATTTTTATTTTCAAACACTTTTGGGTTGCACATATAATAATACTTTTGTGATCTTCTATTTGTCTATATGAAACAAATACTATCATTCAATGCAAAGACCCTTAACATTTGTTACAAAATAAATAACTAATACTTGCTTCATTTATTCCTTTTGCAAATGAAAAATAAACAAAAAATTATAATATTTAGAAAAGAAAGAGAATAGTATATTATTCCGTACGCTTTTTCAAAACAATTGATATTTTTAAAGGTTTTTACTTTTATTTAAATATTGTTTGAATTTTTTCAATATAACTTTGAGTACTTTTTGTTATTTTGTACCTTTACTCTTTATTTATTAACATCGTATTACTTTATACGTTCACTGTGGTAAAAAAGGAAAATGTTATTTTGTAATTAAGTTAAAAGTTTCCTTTAATAATGAGAAAATTTTATTAATGATTTATGAAGCTAACTAATATTGATATTTGGAAAAAAAAGTTATCAAAGATCATAGTAATTCTTTTAAAGTTTTTGTATTATTATCCAGTTATATTATTTTAAAAAATGAGATACATATATTGTTTACAATATAAAGATTAAATATTTAAATGAGTATATTTGCTAGCTAATATAGTACATAGCTATAGTTTAATTAGCTTTTAATTGTAGCTACATTTGGGTATTAATGTTAATGATGGCTGGTTTCTTTCCTCATTGTAAATGTTGTTCCCTTAAGAACATAATTACTTAAGTCATAATCATTCAAAAGCAATTTCCATAAGCGATGATGATTAATGGGTGAGATCAAAGCTTTTATAATAATCTTTTATTTGCTTGTATAGAATTTATCGTGTTTGCTTCTACCTTTTAAAACTTTAAATGGAAATAAGATGCCACTTTGTCAAATTTGATTCTTCTCCAATCAATTGCTTTTAGTCAAGTGCACATGATTCGTGAATAAAACTACAAACAAAGAAATATATATATTTATCTTTTGGTTTTAATTATTAGGCGTGGATAAGGATTATTAGCATGAGTCAATTCAATTATTGTCTATAATACGCGGTTCTAAGTTGATTTCGAGCATTTGAATTTGAAAGTACACTTATACTACATCTTGATGAATATTGTTTAGAGAATAATTATTTTGTAAAGAGAATTTGAAATATGTCATGTACACTATATCGTTCTAAACGAAAATTTTATAAATTTATGAATAATAACTTTATTATTAAAATAAGATAATTTTGAATTTTACTTAACAAATAACAATTTGAATAGTTTTTCTGTTATATATATTTTTATTATCTATTTGTCTCTTCACATCTCTCTATCTCTTTATATATATATATATATATATATATATATATATATATATATATATTAAAAATGGTAATAAATATTTATTTATTTGTGTTTCTGTTTCTAAGTTGTTTGTTTTTTTAATAAGTGGTAAGTTGTTTTTTTAATAAGTGGTAAGTTGCTGGATGAGTCTTTAGAGAAGTGGAACTAAATTTTAATTCTCAATTTAGGTAGTTTTTTTCAATCCATGTCTCCTGTGTTAATATTGTGGGTCTGACTATTGTTTTCTTGTTTCAATAGGATATAAGTTTGTATTACTTATCAACATTCAATAACAAAATTTAGTATACAATTTTTAAAAAATCTTACTTGTTTTGTTCAACAATTGGTATCAAAACCAATGTATACAAAGACATTTGACAACTTATACTCCTCAACATAATGGAGTTGCTGAGAGGAAGAACATAACCATCATGAATATGGTTCGATTTATGCTAATAGGGAAACATGTTCCATAATATTTTGGCTCGAGCAACAGTGCTGGACAAAACCCCTCAAGAAGCTTGGAGTGGAGTGAAGTCATCAATTGACTATTTTTGGGTGTTTGGATGTGTAATTCATGTCCATACACCAAATCAGTAGCGGATCAAGTTGGATGACAAGTAGAAAAGATGTGTTCTCCTTGGAGTTAGTGATGAATCAAAGGCGTACAAATTATTTGATCCAGTCAATAAAATGATCATCATTAACGAAGACATAATATTTGAAAAATGAAGAAGTTGGGACTAGAAGCAAAATGACATAACAAGTTAGCCAGTTGCTTTGGATTCGGGTGAAAATGAAGCTCATGAAAGTGACACCGAGGAACAAACTGAGCATAATGAAATAGAAAACGTAGAACAACAACGAGAAAAAATTTAGAGTGTAGGAAATATTAGAACTAGCACCAACCAAATCTATAATGAGTTTCATCTTCCATCACTTGAGACTTTGGTTGAAGGGAGGGCTAAAAGGTGCAAGAGAGAACTAGTTTGGATGGTTGATTATGAAAGGGGAGAAGGTCTATCCGACGAAGACGGTCAAGATGCAATGACAATGACAAAAGATGATCGATTGATATTTGCAGAAGCTATCAAAAGTAAGACATGGAGAGATGCAATGGAAATAAATATGAAGGCCATATTAAAGAAGAAAACACAGGATTTAACAAATTTGCCAACAGGAGTAAAGCCAACTGGTGTCAAATGGATATTCAAAACCACACTCAAAGAAAATGGAGAAATTGACAAGTACAAAGCAAGTTGGTAGCAAAGGGGTACGCATAACAATATGGAGTGGACTATATATAAATGTTCACACTGGTGGCCAAAATAGATACCATACCATAATACTCTCGATAGTTGCTTAATAAGACTGGAATATTTTTCAGCTAGATGTAAATAATGCATTTATGCAAGGAGACCTCAAGGAAGAAATATATGTGCAAAAACCTACTAGTTCTGTAAAAAAAGGTGAAGAATAAAAGGTATATAAGCTAAGAAAGTCACTATATGTGCTTAAACAAGCACTAAAAGCATGATACAACAAGATAAAGACATACATCATACGTAATGGCTTAGAAAGGTGTTAATATGAACATACACTGTTTACAAAATAAAAGGGAGGTAACATTTGAATTGTGAGCTTGTATATATATGATTCAATGAAATGATGAGAACATGTGTGATGATTTTAGAAGTTCTATGATGTTAGAATTTGACATGTTTGATTTAAGAAGAATGAGATACTTTCTTGGAGTAGAAATTTTACAAAATACACATAGAACTTTTATGTGTTAAAGGAAGTATGCTCAAGATGTGTTTTATCGGTTTGGCATGAAGGATTACAATGCAGCCAAGAATCATTTTTTTTTTGTACAAAATTGTTAAGAAATGATGTTGAGATCAAAGTGGATGCTACTCTATTCAAACAAGTGGTTGAGAGTCTCATGTACTTTACTGTAACATGACCAAACTTAATGTATAGAGTCAACCTAATTAGATTTATGACCAATCCTACAAAAGATTACTAATTTGTAATGAAAAAAATACTGAGATATTTAAAAGGCACAATCGAGCTTGGTATATACTACAAGAAATAGGAGAATACAAGCATAGTAGCTTATTGATTTTGTCGGAGATATTGAATATAAGAAGAGTACTTATGGGTTTGTATTTTTTCTAGGGTATGGAGTTGTTTCATGGTCTTCTAAAAAGCAACTAGTGGTAACATTATCTAAAACCAAGTTGAATATATAACAACTGCATCTTGTGCTTGTCAAAGTATTTGGATTAAGAGGATATGGAGACTCTCAGTTTCAAAAATCAGAATAACATTATGGTTTTATGTGACAATAATTTAACTATTCAATTGTCTATAAATCTATCCTTTTCATGGAAGGAGTAAACATATAGATCTAAGGTTTAATTTTTTAAGAGACCTTGTTAAAGATGGAAGTATTGAACTTAGTCACTGTAACACTAAAAATTAGATAGTTGATATAATGACCAAGCCATTAAAGCTATAGTAATTCCAAAACCCAGGACCATGTTGGTTGTAATTGAAGTATCAAAAGTAAATTAAATGCTTTCGAGCATCTAGTTTAAGGGATGAAGTGTAGCTAAAATTTAGCTCTCAACCTAGGTAGTTTTTCTAACCCGCGTCTTTCGCGTGAAAGTAGTGGATTTTGCTATCTTTATATTGTTTCTCTAGGCTATACATTTATATTACTTACCAACATTCAATAACACAATTTCATACAAAATTTTTAGAAAATCTTATTTTTGTTCAATAGAAAAATGTATAATTTTTTTAAAAAACATGATAAATATATGTTTGCTATTGTTTGAATTTAAATTAAAATTATATTCATTAAACGTTGTCAAAATAAAAAATTATAAATTATTATCATCGTAAAAATATTATGCTTAGACAGTTCATTTATAAGTATCAATAGAATATTTTAAAATATTTAATATAGATATGTGTCAAATATGAATATATAACTAAAATTAAAATATCAATGCATTTATATATATATATATATATATATATATATATATATATATATATATATATATTTACACTTTTTTTTCAAGTCAACTATCGTGCCATTGAGTTAAATGAAATTAAGATTCTATTGACTCACACAAATTTGGAATATCATGGATTCAACATTTTTTTGAATTAATGTGTACAACAACTTTTATATTGGATTTTTGTTTTCAAATGTCAAATATAAAAACTTGTTATCAATCTTTATTGTTTTTTTTTTCAATATCAATACAGAGAATTTTTAGTTAATATCAACCTAGAAGTCAATACAACAATTTCTTCAAATGATTTTAAACATAATTTCAATCAACTGAAATACATGTATAAAAGATAAATACCACGGACTAATGAAAATGTAAAAAAAATTCTTTGACAAACATGAATTGAAATATTTTAAAGATGTTTGATAGATTAAGATATTATCAACTAATATTTTTTAAATTAATAAATAATTTAATATAAATATTTTTTTGTATTTATTGATGTTCTGGTCTAAGTCCATTCAGATAGTCATCCGTCAGCAACAATCACAACCATTACGTTTCTGAGGTATTGTTTGTTTTGGAACGTGGAGCTCCGTCACAGTTTTGTCCTTAAAAAGCGTCTCGAAGAATGGAAGAAAATGAAATATTTAAACTGCGTTTGTTTCTGACTTACAAGTAACGTGAGATTTATTGGATGTATCGGAACAAAACATAAAAATCAAAATTTAATAATTTGAATTGCTTAACCCATATAAAATATTTTAAAAGCAAACTATTTAAAATAAGAAACAAATTTTTAAATTATTTTGCAAAGAAAGAAATGTATCCAATAATTGTTTGACATGTTATATAAACAGTTTTTATTTTTTAAAATATATAAAATATTGGTGAATGTTGCCCGGAGAAAAAGCTTCTCCGAGAAAAGAGAAAACGTGTTTGAAGGATTTTTTAATAGAACTTTGGTTACGAAAATGATCATCTTTTGTAACATACTACAGAAAATGCATTATTTTTATTATACCCTCCACGGAATTTTCGACAAAGCATGTATTATGGAGAATTTTTTGACATGTGGACATTGTCAACATGTTCATATTTTTATATTTTTAAAATTTCAATTTAAAATCACAATAACCAAAAGGTATATAATTTTCTTTTTCTATTTCATTAGACAATATTTTGTTTGTGAATTTAGACAGAAAGTTTTCATGTTGAGAAAGATACATTATGCAATAAGAAAACACATAATGTTGGTTCTAACCTTATAAGTAAATTCTATATTATTTTATTTTAATCATGATTAAATGTAAGAAAATACTTATTTTTTTTTCTCTTGGTTGAGAATATTCTTGCCTTTACTCTACATTGTATATTCAGAGAACATAATTCATTCATTTATGACTTCCTTTACATGGTTGAAGATTGTTAAATGAAGGATTCACAATAATTAAAAATTAGAAAACGTATTCATGTGGCTGTGAATTTAACTTGATTAGTGTAATGAAAATATAGAAGAAACAATAGAAAAGGCAAGTGAATTCCATAAGGAGAAATATATTTTTATTTATCCTTTTCTTTTCTTTTTATTTATTCTATTTTTTTTATCAAGGAAATGCCGAAGCCTTCTCGTCATTTCACAACCTCTCACATTAAATTCCATTGGTTAGAAGAGAAAAAAAAAAAACCAGTACGTGTCCCAAAAAATATTGAAAACCCACATTCTTTTTCTAAAAAAGGACGAAGAAAAGAAAAGAACCTGCTCCATCGATGAGATGCTATATAGGTGCATAAGTTTAATCGAGATTGAGAAAAAAAATGTTTTTCTAATCCATGGATGATAAATAAGTTTAAACAATTGTTAAAATTAAATTAAGTTTCTATGTTTTGTAAATAAATATTTTCAAAATTGTTATCACAGTTTTGTATAATCATTACAAAAATTAATAGCAATAAAGATAAGGAAGGGTTATTTATTTATATTTATTTAAAAAAAATGGAATGAAAGGTCATAACATTACAACCACAGCTGAGAAACCCACAGGGGAAGGAAAAGAAAGAAAAGTAGAAAACTACACTCTTGAGGTCCATTCTAAATCTTATTAATATATTTTTTTTGGTGTAGATGAAGATCAAGAGAAGGTGTTGTTGTGAGTTGTGTTGTTTTGTGTTGTTATGGTGCCTTCCTTCAACCACATACCCTCTCTCCCTCTACCACCCATTTTCATCTTTCTCTCTCTTCTTCCTCATCTTTCTTTCTCTCATCTTCTCAATCTCATCACCACCATCATAATCTTCTCCAACCTTCAATCCCTCAAAACATCACCCTTTAGGCATTAACCCAAAGGACCCTTTTGTCACAAACATTTCACCCTCCAAAGAAAGGTCAAAGGCTGCAACTTTTCTCTATCAATCTCGCATTTTTCATCGTTTATAGCCCGGTTTTGGTTTCTGGGTTGTCTTGGAATTCCAAAAGATTCGAACTTTGAACATGGGTGGTGGTGGCGCCGCTGGGGAATCCGGTTCAAGGCCGGTTTTTTTCAAAGAACAGAAATACCGCGGCGTCCGGAAGAGACCGTGGGGCCGGTTCGCCGCCGAAATCAGAGACCCTTTGAAGAAAGCCAGGGTTTGGCTCGGAACCTTCGACTCCGCCGAGGATGCGGCGCGTGCGTACGACGCGGCGGCGAGAACCCTCCGGGGACCCAAGGCGAAAACCAACTTTCCCCTCCCTCCGCCGTTCTACCACCCCGATCCGTTCACTGACCACCGGTATTTCGCCGGGCCTGGGGAGCCCTTTCACGATCACCGGCAGCCCACCTCCAGCGGCATGAGCAGTACCGTCGAGTCATTCAGCGGCCCGCGCGCCGCCGCCGCCACTGCGAATCCCGTGACCGTCGCTCGGAGGTACCCCCGAACGCCGCCGGTAGTCCCCGAGGACTGCCGCAGCGACTGCGACTCTTCGTCCTCCGTCGTGGAAGACGGCGACGGCGACAACGCTGCATCGTCGTTTCAGAGAGAACCGTTGCCGTTTGATCTTAACGTGTTGCCGTTGGAGGATTCCGACGTGGGAAACGGTGTGGATAATGATATGTTCTGCACCGTTCTTTGTCTCTGATGATGATGATGTATTGGTTCGTCGAAGGAATTATTAATTTTTTTTCTTCTCTTTATTGATTTTTTTTATCTTTCTCTTTTTCCCCTCTCTTTTTTACTATGCGGAGAAAAATGAAAAAGAAAAAGAAAATTATGATTGATGATCAGTTATGAAGATTATGGTAATATGATCTTAATTTCTGTGAGAGTAAATATTCAAGATATTGTTTTTTTTTTCAAATTTCTTCACTTTTTACTTTATTTGTTTGTTTTAAATTATCTAATGGACGTGGATGATGGATGAGAGGCCAAAGAAAGAAGTGGTAGGAGAGATGATTTACGTTGTTGGTATGGTGTCTCTATGTATAATACGAGTTAAGAACAAAAATTAGTTTTCATTGATGATCAATGATCTTTCATTACATTTAGAGGATTAGTTTCTATTTAAGGCTTGAATCTTTTTGCCCATCTTGAGTTTTACTATTGAATGCAATTGATAGTTAATCCAACGCGTATAGGTTCAATTGAATTTGAAAGATTTGTTTTTTATTTTCTATTCGGAAGAGGGTGTTTTAAAAGAGCAACCATTGTTTCTCCAAATTTATGTATGACTTAAATGGGTGGACAATATAGATTGGTCACGAAAGAAGCCGTTTTTAGGGTTCTATGGCATAGCTTTTTTCCATAACCTGATTTAGGGTTAAAAAAGATATTAAGAAGAAACTTTGTTAGGTGAGAGAGGTAGATGGTGATAATTTCTTGTTTCTTTTTCTTATTCTTATTGTGGGAGCAATGGCGATTTGAAAAAGAACAATCATGGTGCCTTCTTCAACACTCAAAGATGTTTGGCAGGGTGGGTAATCTGGATTTTAGGCGGTGAATGATTAGAAAGAGAGAGAGATGCTCTCTGTTTTCTGGATTTTTAATAACACAAGTGTAAAAAAATTTACATTTTTATGAGACAACATCAGAAACAAAAACTGAGACAATCTAAACGATACTATTGAAACCAATTACAATAGTTTGGCAATTGAAAAACTTTTGTTGTCTCTTTCCCAAACTACATGAAATGGAACTTTCAAGGTAGCCTTCACTAACCCTAACATATATTCATGGTAGACGAAGCATTCGGGGCATTCTCACCTTGGTGCACCTCACTTTGCCACAAGTTGTCTTGTTTGGGTTGTTGTCTAGCACACCTACAAACATTATCTAAATGTGCTAAAATTGAACACAATGAATTGCCATGTATGACTTCTTGTGGTTGAATGATGACCAATAATGTAATGGTGGTTTATTGCTTTGTGCTTTCTCAATCTACACTTGTGCAAATCAAGTTTGTGTGAGGTTTTCTTCGTCGATTTGAACATAAAAGTAAGAAGAAACCCAAAAGAGAATATTTTTATGATGCCCGTCATATTCCTTTGTCTAAATGCTTTGTGATTGTATGGCCACTAGTGTTTTGCTCTAATCTACTTTGGCAATCAAGGAAAGTAGTAAAAAAAAATTAGTGAAAAATATTTTCATTTAATCTAATTATTGTATTTATTTAAAACCATTCTCTCAATCCCACATGCACATTGTATAGCTAGTTTATGCAAAGAAAAAGGGTTTTATTCTCAACGGATTATTTATTTGAACCAAAAGGGTGGGAATCATTTAGTCACAATCTTAGATTAATTAGTGGTCTCTAATCTCGGACATTAAGTAAGAGTTTGAATTTGATTTTTGTCTATATTTTTTAAACAACATTAATTAAAATATTTTTAATTTTAATTTAAAATTCTATTATTATTAAAATGGGTTTTATTTGTTTAAATTGTAAGGATTTTGTGGTTGTGATTAGGGTTTAGTAAATTGGGGTTGGACCACTTAGAAGGTTTAGGTAATTTTGTGTTGGTGTAATAGTTAGGAAGGTTGGGGAGGGGTGAAGAGAGTGTGGTCACAAAAATGGTAAATGTGTTTGTGATCATATCATGGGCTCCATATGCATTTATTGTAAGAAGCAACACAAAATGTGGGTCTAGAAACATGCACCACACAGTATATTGACCCTTGTTACTCAAAAAGTGAAACATTAATTCTTCAAGGGTCACCATGTGTTGGACCAGAGAAAAAAGTGGACAGGGTGAGCCTGCAATCATATTAATGAACAAATAAATAAAAAAGGAGAAAAAGAGAGAAATAGAAAAGACGAAGTGAAACTAACTCAGTGGTGTTCTTAATAGTTGCTATGAAATGATAATTATCTTTGGTAAATATCATACTAATAAGGGATGGTTTCTGATACTAATATTTTGATACACACTGAAAGGAAAAGATAAGGGAACAACATGTGTTTTGGTGTTGCTACAATGGTTTCATATATCAAGTCATATATATTGCTTTCTGATGAAGTTAAAAATACTGAATTTGAATTAGAACCAGCAAAATGTTTAAAGGCTCAAGTAACTTTTTGGCTCAGACATTTAGGAGAATTCAATTTTGGTTTTTATTGAAACGTTTTTTAATTTTCCCATGCTATAAATTTCCGTCTTTTGATAATGTTGGGCAACTAAAATAGTAATAATCAATTTTTGTTGGAGTTATAGTTTTATGTTTTTAGGTCTCTTTTAGAGTTTAGTTTGACTTTTTCTTTTCTTTATTATTTTCTTCTACTCTTTGTTGAATGTGATATTTTCAAATTTCAATCTATTTTTTTTCATTTGTTTAGATATCTTGTAATATTATATCAGTTGAAATTTAATTTTGTTTATGTTTATTTTTTTCTCTTTTTTTTGTTTCTATTTTTTTTACTTTTCACTAAAATCATGGTCGTTTCACCTAAATAATCCCCAATCAAGATCTAACTCACCTTTTATTTTTACATCATTTTAACGGTTCAAAACTTGTTCTCATATCTTAGCCTTTACATCACAACAATTACACCACTTAGAGTAGAGCTATGCATATAGTCCTTTATGTGAAAAACAAATAAGTCTTTATCGACGCCAGTCTTTCGAAATTACCTTCGATCGACGTTGCTTCGGTACTTGGTCACTTTCAAATAGCATTGTCATTTCCTCCTTGTACAACTTTGTTTCTAAGGAGATTATCACCGTCATCCTCTTCGTCACCACAACACAATAAATTTGGGAAGATATGAAGACTAGGTTTTCGAGTAAGAATGACTCTTTTATTTTTCAACTCCTCTGACAACTTGTGTCTCTCCAACCTTAAGTCCATCTGGGAAGAACTTTTGAGTTATAAACCACAATTTCAGTGTACATGTCGTGGTCTTTAACAACTCTAAAACCACACTGACACTAAGTACATTATGTCCTTCTTAACGAGGCTCAATGAATCTTTTTCTCAGATCTGTGACCAGATTCTCCTCTTTGACACTCTTCCACCTATTGGGAAAGTCTTTTCCCTTATTCTTCAAGAAGAAGAACAACGTGAGATTATCAACACTTTTTCATTTGCCCTTCAAATCCCTTATTTTATTTCTTATTTCCACCCACAAATCTTCTGTCGACAATAATAAGAATAAACATTTCAAGAAATCCTAACCCAAATGTTGTCATTGTGATTTTATTGATCATACAAAAGATAAATGTTACAAGATTGTGAGTTATCCTCCAAACTATTTCAGGAATCGCACTACTAATATGGTTAATCAAGATGATTTTCAAAATGAACAATCTTCCATTGATAATTCTTCTTTAACCCCTTGCTCAATGTCAATAATTGATTTAATATCTTATTACCAAAATATCTTTGTTTGATGCTACTTTTGATGCTATTGCTACTAATGTCATAGGTAATAATATAATTTTTTTTTTCTGATTCTAACAAATCAATATGAATCTTGGATTTTGGGGCTACGACTCATTTGTTGCAAAAATCTATGTACTTTTTACGTTCCTATTCATGATTCTCATGTTTTATTACCTAATTCCATGCACATAAAAGTTGAAGGGATGTAATATTTAATTATGTAATGACATTTTTCTTTATAATGTGCTTTTTATTCCAACATTTTGTTTCAATCTCTTATCTTTATTGACTTTAATTCCTCTTATGTGTGTACAAATTATTGTGATAGCATCTCCTATGACACATGGCATAAAAGATTAAGACATATTTCTAGTTCTATTTACAAGTTTCTTGCTAATAAAGCTTCTTTGAGTATTATTGATTCTTTATACCATTGTAGCACTTGTCACTTCTCTAAACAGAAGAAATTACCTTTTCCAAATTCAAACCATTTTAGTTCACATTGTTTTGATCTTGTGCATGTTAATATTTGAGGTCATTACTTTAGTGGAGGATAAAAGTCACTCCAATTGGATTTACATGTTTAAATACAAATTTGATGTTTAAATACACATTTGATGTCTTCAACTTATTCCTCAATTTTTCTCTTATGTTGAAAAACAATTTCAAACTACCATCAAAGCTTTATAGTTTGACAATGCAAAAAAGTTTGCTTTCAAAGATCTATTTTTCAAATAGAGGTATTTTATACACATTTTCTTGTATTGAAAGATCTCAACAAAACAATGTGGTGGAAAGGAAACATTTGAACATTTTACATGTTGCTCGCTTTTTGATGTTCAAATCTAATTTTCCTATACAATTTTGGGATGAGTGTATTAAAACTGTTATTTTTCTTATGAACCTACACCCAGTCTTAATCTGGGTAATAAATCCCCTTATGGGATATTATTTGATAAATTGTCTCATTACTCTACTTATAGGACTTTTGGCACATTATGTTATGCTTCCACCATTCTCTCACATACACATAAGTTTAGCTCTAGGGCTACTACAACTGTCTTAATAGGATATCCTCATGGTTATAAAGCTTATAAGCTCTTTGATCTTAATACTAAAGAAGTTTTTTATTTCTATAGATGTTAAGTTTTATGAACATATTTTTCCTTTCAAAAATAGAGACATAATCTTATATTTGTGATATATTTTCTCCTATTTTTGCAACATGATTCATGATATTGTTGCTAATGATAACAATCTTGATAATCAGGTTACTGAGAATAATCCTAGTGATCACAATATCATCCAGTCTTCTCCCTTTTCCATTCACTACACCCTTACAAAACTACTACACCACCCCCCCTATTTATTTTTCTGATTATCACTACTATAATGTCACCTCCAATAATAAAAATCTCTATCCTATTCAAGATAATATAAATTACAACAGGATTTCCCGTTTTCACACCAATTACATATGTCAAATTTCTACAAAATTTGAACCACAATCATATGTTAAAGCTGTTAAGTGTCCCTATTAGAAGGCAAATATAATTGTTGAGCTTCATGCTATGTAATTAAATAACACTTGCTCCATCACTCTTCTTCATCTAAGTAAAAAGCCCATTAGTTGCAAATGGCTTTTAAAATTAAAATTAAACTTTGATGGTTCTGTTGCTAGACTTAAGGCTAGACTTGTTGTGGGTTTACCCAACAATATGGTAATGACTTTCAAAAAACTTTTTCCCCTATTGCAAAGTTACTTCTCTTTGAGTTCTATTGTTTATTTCTGCATCCCAACATTAACATCTTGCCCAACTTGATATTAATAACGCTTTTCTCAATGGAAATGTTAAAGAAATTTTTATGACTATTCCACAAGGTTGTAATCACAATTTTTTCCTCCGATTCTAATAAGACTTTAGTTTGTAAACTTCACAAGTCTATTTATGGACTTAAACAAGCCTCTAGAAGCTGATTTCACAAATTTAGTTCCGTCCTTACTTTTCATGGTTTTGTTTAGTCCAAAAATTACTGGTCACTTTACACAAAAGGAACTAATTCCACTTTCATAGTTATTCTCATTTATGTGGATGATATTGTTCTTACTAGTCCCAACTAAGACTTCATCAACTATGTTAAAACTCTGCTTCAAAACAATTTCAAACTTAAAGACCATGGAGATTTAAAATTTTTTCTTGGCTTGGAGCTTTCCAAATCACATGTTGGAATTTTTATACACCAACACTACTATGTTCTTTCCATACTTGAAGATTGTGGTATGTTTGCATGTAAACCCTCTTCTATCCCTATGACACTGAATCTCAACCTCTCTTTTACCTCTAGTCCTTCTTATCCTAATCTAGGTGTTTATAGACGTTTGATTGAGAGATTAATTTATTTAACTATCTCTAGACTTTATAGTTGTTTTGTTATACACAAACCCATCTCTAGACTTTATAGACGTTAATTTATTTAACTATCTCTAGACTTTATAGACGTTTCTAGTCCTCATACTAAACATATGAATGTTGCTTATTTTCTCCTTAGATATTTAAAATATATAGTGTTGGACAAGGCCTTTTATTCAAAGTAAATTCCAATTTTAAGTTGCATGTTTATGTTAATGAGGATTAAGGTTCTTGTCTTGATAGTATAAAATTTACTACTATTTTTTTTCCTAGGCAACTCCTTAATTTATTGGAAAGAAGAAATAAAAGACTATTGGAAAATTTTCATTTGAAGTTGAGTATAGATCTCTTATTGTTGTCATTGTTAAAATTACTTGGATCTATAATTTACTTTTTGGCTTTCATATTTCTTCCTCCTTTGTAGTAGTTTGTTATGACAATAAAGCCACTGTCCAGATTGCCACTAATCCATCCCACCATGAAAGAATAAAGCATATGAAAATTGATCTCCTTTATATGTCGAAGAACAAATTGCTAACAGAATCATAAAACTTATCCATGTTAGAAAGCATCATCAAATTGTTGATGTCCATACTAAAGCCTTGCCTTGCTATAGTTTTCTTAATATCAATTCCAAGATGGGCATAGACAATATATGCCTCCCATCTTGGGAAGGGGCTATTGGAGTTATGATTTTATGTTTTCAGTTGTATTTTTACACTTAGTTTGGATTTTCCTTTTCTCATTTTTTTTTCTTATCTCTTTGTTGTATGTGACTTTTTCATATTTCAATCTATTCCTTTCTTCATTTTGCTTACTTTGATATCTTATAATAATTTTTAATATGTTCATTAATCTATCATAAAATAGTTTAAATGAACACATAATTGATTATCTAAAAAACACAATAAAAGCTAATATTTTTCTACTTCTTTAAGTATGTGAAAAAGGAATACCTAATTGATCCACTCAACAATGTTCTTCTTATGAGATATACATGATACATGTATGGTTTAACAAAGTGTAAAATTTGAGTAAATGATCGAGATTTGTTTACCACTTATGTATTCCATCTACATTATTTATTATTATCACTTACATCGGAACTAATCACCCCAAGCATTACAAACATACATACATATACAAGTATATTTATATTCCTTTTTTAAAAAAAATTCAAAAAGAAATTTTCATCTTTTTATAAGAAATCAAACATACACATGTTTATCCATATATAGAGATAAACACATACACAAAACATCTAAACAATTATTATTATTATTATTATTATTATTATTATTATTATTATTATTATTATATAGTAATTTCTCATATCACTTATGAACTTATCACTGATAAACACTACAAGAGAATTGCATATAATTGCCAGACACAAATTCGTCAGTAAAGTGGGCATCGGTAAACTTGACCGACATACGTAGAATTATAGACAGTTACACATTCGTCGATAATTATTCGTAGGTAAATATATTCTGTAATTACCGATAAATTCTGGTCATCGGTAACACTCATCGAAAAAATGCACAATTGGATCACTTTCTTATTCCTCTTCTTTTTCCTTTATTTCTTTATCTTCTTCCTTCTCTCCTCCTCGCCATTGTCGGCCCGCCATGCACTAGTGTACCTTTAGGTCATCCTCCTCCTCCACGTGAAATAATACTCTTCCTCCTTCACCTCTAGGTCATCCTCTTCCTCCTCTTTCTCCTTCTACTCGTCTTTTCCTTTTCCTTTTCCTCTTCCTCCACTTCTTCCTCTTCTATCTTGTCTTCTCTATTTTTTCTTCTTTATAAATTCAAGAGAAAAATTTATAGAAAATTATTTATTTTTACATTAAATTTTGTGAGACTAATTTAATTATTTAAAAAATTATATTTTATCTAAAAAAATTAAGAGCTTTTATTTATTTTTTATTAAATTATTGTTGATTTAATAAAAATAAAGATATTGTTGAATGACTAATTTTAATTCATGTAGTCAAGGATTTTTGTTGTTGGTATTAATAAATTTATTTTTTATTTGAATATTTAATATTAATTTAATTATGGTTGTAATTATTATTATTTTTTATTTTAATATTAATTAACATTTCTTCGAATAATGTTAAGAGAAAAAAAAACTTTGAATATTAATAAGAGAATGATCTCTTACACAGATTATGTAAATTACATCGTTCGTCCATTTAATAATTTTTCTAACAAAAAATAAAATAATAATCCTCTCAACACAGTTAATATAACAATTTATTCAAAGACTTGTTTTTAGAAAACATATAGAGTATTTACTTTTTGAATTTATGTATAAACAAAGACTACTTGGAAATTATTGTATAGATTTAATCCTTATATTGCAATCACTAAATGTTAAATTTATTTAGATATGAAAAAAGCTCAAAAAATATATATTTTAGAAATTGAAGGATGACATCCATGAATTTGAAAGTATGAGGAAAATAATTACAGAGCCAAAAATATATTTTCTCCTTAATTATTAATATTTTGTATAATAATAACTAGATAAAACTTCACATTTTTTTAACATAATTATATATACTAATAGCAATTTGTGTTCCATTATAATAAGAGCGTGTATAACGTGGTTGTATTTGGGTGTGGCAATGGGTAGCGAAGAAGAGAGGGTTCTTGAGAACCAACTCGAACTTCAATTGCAAGAGCAAAGGGATTCTCTCTCTGCTATCGATCAAGCTCTCCTCTCTGATCCAACCAACCCTGAGCTTCTCGCGGTACCACACACTCTCTCTCTCTCTCTTGTTTAATTATCAAAATTTAATTTTTTCAACAATCCTTGACAATTCCTGTCCCTCTTCGATTTCCCAATTCTTAATTGCGTTGGAATTTTACATTTTGCTGGATTTTCTGATTTTTAGCTCGAGGGCTGTTTGCTTCTGTTAAAGATTGAATCTTTCTGAACAAGTGGGAATGAAATGGGGTTTCTGTATTGTTTTTAATTAAATTTACTTGATATCTTACATGTATATTTGCAATGGTAAATGGTGTTGATGTTTGAGGGTGTTTTTACTGGTTTGTAGAAATTGATATTGTAGTTGGCAAAAGTGGCGGAATATGAAGTTTGGGATATGTGCTGTTTTGAACATATGTAGATTTGTGACTCCTAAAATTTCTATGGTTGTGGTATTAATTAAATCTATTGCTATGTCTCAGACCTGCATTTTCAAGTCGTGCTCTGATAGAGAGAACCATGCTGAGTTCATTGATGTTTTATGTGTATAAAATGGATTGGTGTGCTGTGTAATGTTTGCTACTTTGGTCTTATGTAATTCAATTAGAGCAGAGAGTCTTTATTGTTAAACTTAAAACCCAAGTAATAGGAATAGTCTCAAAGCGAAGTCAGGTGGGGAGGACACCTTGTTTAGGCATTTCTTGTTAAATGAGGTGAATATCACTGTTGTCTTTGGTGCACCTTTGTGGTATAGGTTAGGCTCACCTTTAGTGCGTTAGTTGTTGATGCTTTAGACTCTTAACAACAAGAAGATAGGTATTCTGTACATATTACAGATGTTACATTTGTGCAATACTATACTGCAAACACTCCAATCTTGTTTGTTATTTAAGATCCGTTGATCTGCGTCATTGTAATCCACAAAATTAGTTATTCTAGTGGAACAGTGTCCCGTCCCGAGCTAGTATCCATACAATTGTTGCCAAGGTTGTCAGATTTGTGTATCTTACATTGGCTCCATCTACCTGAGAACAGGTTTGGTTTGAGAATATAGATTTTTTTTTCCACTTTGTTTCTTTCCTATCTCAAGAAGTCCGTGTAGGAAACGGCTTTATTTTGTGCTTTCAGCCTTTTTTTCTATATAAATGTTAGAAAACAGGAAACAGAATGAAAATTTTTCCCTTCATTATCGTTGATGTAACCTTATATTCTAAACAATATATAAAATTACACAAATAGGCCATAGTGAATTCACATTCCTAACCAGTATTTAAGTATGTTCTGTTTCAAAATTCATGATCCCATTTACATAAATATGTTTGGGGCTTCTAGTAAATTACAAGTGAGGAATGACAACACCAAATCATAGGAGAGAAATTGAGCAAACAACCTGCACAGTCAGACAGAGGGTAAGTAGAAATCCCCAAACTCAGTCCAAGTTGAATTGACAAAGCTCAAGGGCCCTGAACTCAGTCAAAGTTGTGTCAATCATCGTAGTTACATAGTGCCATATCTTGGCTAAGGTCGCATTCTGTAGGAGGAAAGTCATACTGAGTAAAAGGAAGATTATTTCAATTGGGTAAGGTAAATTAGGTTTGACCTCACTTGCTGGGTGCGTATAATCTACTGGGAGTGCACATTTACATGTTAGCACTCAATTAGCAGCATATTGACACAGCATATGCCTAAGACGGACTTATTACTGTGTATGTGCTGGTTAGGTTTCTGTTATAACAGCTTTACATTCAGTTATGCAACCATATTATGTTTGAAGTAGTTACTGCAACCATATTTTTGTTGGTTTGTCAGAGAATTCGGTTTCAATATCTTGTAACAGCTTTACATTCAATATCAATGTATTGACTTTTTAGATCAGATAAATTATCTCTCTATCTCTCTCTATTCTCATCTCTCTCAAATTTTTGTGCAAATTGTGTAATTATGTTCTACCTGGGACCAGTGTCACAGAATCTGGTGTAACACATTGAATTGTACGATTCTATGACCTGGGCATGATTTTGACCACAATCAATCTAATATTTGAGGCTAGTTTTATACTTAAGTCTTTTAGAATTTCTTTGATATCACAGGTTCATGAGGAGCTTGTCCAGGCAATTAAGGATGCAGAAGAAGGACTTTTTCACCTAAAACGTGCACGATTGTTACAGGAAGCGGATGCTGTTCTGCATAACACTAATATTTTTGCTGAAGAGGAGAAAGTGGAACTCCTTGATCCCACAGATGTTGAACCAGAGCCGTTGGAGGAAAAATGTCATTCTGTTGGATCTAAATGTAGATTCCGTCACATAGATGGGCGCTGGTACAATGGTCAAGTGGTGCAATTGGATAATTCAATGGCGAAAGTTTCATTCCTTACACCTACGTCTGAGAATATGCTGGTATGTAAGATTATACTGTGCGAAGTATTGCCATGTTTTCTCTTGGTGACATGGTATTCTTATGGTTTTAACTAGTATAGTTTCTCTTCCCTTTATGTTTCCTCGACTATAACTAATTATGAGAAAATAAGGGAGTTTTTATGTAACAACAGCTGCCAAATCTGGAATTGAATTCAATTGAAAATTAAGAAATTAGGCATCAAAGGTTTATCGTGGGCATTAAACTATGTTTTCAACTTTCCTTGGATTTGTGTAGTAGTAGAAAAATAAAACAAATGATAAGGTTTACTGTCTTCAATTACCTCTTAAGTCTTAATATCCCCACATCATGAATGTGATTAGCTGCATGTTGTCATAGTTTAAGCAGAAGTTTTCAGTAAATACCTGTGAATTGTTTGATCTTTACACAATGTACATCTGCTGACATGTGAGTTTCTGAACTCTAATAATGAAACCAACGACACAGAAAAATCAGATAACTGGTGAATTTTCTTTTAAATGGAATTCCCTATATTATTTCTACTATGATGCTAGGACTTCTGCCTCTATATCTTTTCTGTACTTGGTATTTCTTATCCTCAATCATATCTTTGTACTGAAATCTCTTTCCAATGCTACTGCATCTTTTATGATAAAAGGAAACTATATTCCTAAGATTCATATCATAATATGTTTCAGTTGCACTGCTATGTGGAGTTGTGGACAAGTGTTCTTAATTTGATTTGATGTCGGGACAGTTTAGGCTCTTCTCTTCATATTTAAATTTATTTATTAGCAACCCTTTTTTACATATTGTTTATATCATGCGCGAGTGTTGTGTTAAAGGTAGATTGGTGATCATCTTGACACAGCTGAATACGGTCCGAGACTAGGTGTTTTATGCTATTTTGGCTTTCAAATTTTTTTCTAGTGATTTGAAAACTTAACTGCAATATTTAAGACGAAATCATTTTAATTGAATGATTTCCAATTTGTATTAGAGGTGATACGTTATACATCTTATTAAATATTAGACAATTGATATAACATCTTTTTAAAATGAACTCACTTATTAAGCAAATAATATTTTTAAACAAGTTTCATACAATAATCTTTCTATAACGAATGAAACTTTTTTGCTTGAAGTTTCTATCACAGTCAATAAGAGAGTTCTGACTAGTTTACATTGGAAGTTACAAAACCCTTTTAACCTGACATATTTGCGTCCTCTTTCTGCCTTCCTTTCATATCCCTATCTCACCTTCTTAGTTGCAAGCTATCTCAAGGGTTTCAAGTATCCTTAACTACAATTGCCTTATATGATGTAAATCAAGAAAGGTCATTCAGATTGAACATTTTATGAATAAATTTTTTTTGAGTGAAGTGAAGGAATATGAAATTGCTACTCATGTGAAGAAGTTTTCTTTAACATTGTTATTCCGCAGAACTATAGGTTCAGATTATTCAATAAAATCAATTGTTTTTCATGTCATTTTACTAATACTAGAACACCAAAGTGCAGATGTGCAAGTTCTTTTTACAACAACGATGTCGATTTGGTAGTAACTGTCGCCTATCACATGGTAAGCTGCTGAACAAATTGAACAAAATTGTGTTGAGGTGAAATGACATAGACCTCTTTGTAATTTACTGTCACTAAAATTTAGTTTCACTTGCACTTTTAAGTGTAAATATTCAGTGAACATTTGGAACCAGGCATCTTGGATAATTTGTTGAGTCAAGTCCTATTAACATTTGGGACGGTAGTTCATAGTTTTAAATTAGGGATCCGGGTTTTTAATTACTTGAGTAGTCACATAACTAGGCAAATGAGCATAAGATTTTTTTTTTAAATTGTGATTTTTACATTGTGATGCTTTTCCATAACGATATGTAGTTGGCTTGTGTACCTAGAGAAAGCTAGTATATTTATTTCAACCTACAACTACTTTCATTTAGACGTTCTTTGTGTTTGTCGATTTTTCTTTTTTTGAATGAAAAAAATAACAATCATTTCGTGCTTTAATGTTTACGGAAGCTATGTGACATTATTCATACTTCACTCATTGAATAATTTCGAAAGGCACAATAACATACTAACATTGGGGGATCAGACCAAGAAAGCACGGTTAATCCAATTGATTAATCTTTTAACTTTTGTTGAATTTGAAGGGTTAGAATTTCTGTAATTTACTGTTTGGATGCTGACACTCCTGCAAAGCCTTATTTCTACTGTTAGTTTTTAAAATGAATTACAGTGGTACCCCTGAAATTTGATTAAATTACATTTGTACTCTCTGTTTTAAACTCTCTTAATAGGGGATGTAAGTGTAATATGTTTTGTTTAGAAAATAAGTGGTTTGTGTAGAACTTTTAAAAAATTGGGGTCCCAGTGTAGTTTGTGAAAATCTCGGAGGTGTCATTGGAATTTACTCTAGTTTTTATTGTTTCAGCTGATGAGCTTTGTATTCGACAAGCTTGTTTTGTTAAATATGTATGATAACTCATGTTGTGTCTACATGTACAGGAGTTGATGTTCACTTGTCTGCTCTTAAGAAATTTGTCCCTACAATCTGGAAGCAGTCCCTTGTGGGGTCAAGCATATGGGCAGTCTCAACTGCAAATGCAGGCACTTGGAGAGAAGCCGAGCTCGAGTCCTGGGACGAAAAGGCTGGGGTTGGACAAGTTGTTTTCCGAGATGATGGGAGCACTGTGAAACTTGGTGCAGAAGAAATGGCACTGTCTGAGCACGCAGAAGTGAGTGACTCAGAGAGTGATTCCAGCTTACAGCAATCTGAGTCCAGTGACTTTGAGGAGGAGGAGGAATCACAAGGTTTAGGATTTCTGGAGAGTACCAATCTACAGAGAGGAGTTCAAACTGAAACTGCAAAATTTGCCACTTGGGAAAACCACACCAGAGGCATAGCTTCCAAAATGATGGCTAATATGGGGTACAGAGAAGGAATGGGTTTAGGTGTAACGGGTCAGGGAATGCTGGACCCCATACCGGTGAAGATGCTACCACCAAAGCAATCCTTGGATCATGCTCTGGAGTCTCACAAAAGGGAAGAGAATGAAGACAAGGAATTGAAGAAGAAACGGAGCCGAGGTGGCAAGAGAAAACGTGAGAAGAAATTTGCACAGGCAAATCGTGCAGCAAAAGAGGAAGAGGAGTCAACATCAGATGTGTTTGCATTGATAAACAATCAGCTGGCAATGCACAGTGAGGCTTTCGGCGGTGGATCAACAAAGAAGCATCAAAGTAAAGGTTCAGAGGAAGGTAAAAAGGTGGATAGACGAGCACTGGTTGCTTATGAAGAAGATGTGAAGGATTTGAAGATGAGGGTTGAAAAGCTTGAGCAAATTGTGAATTTGAATAAGAAAGAGAAGGCTGTGTATGAGGGTGCTATGAGAAAACTAAATGAAACACGCAAAGCCTTGGCTGATGCTGAAGCAGTTCATGCCTCTGCTTCAAATGCAGTTGTTAGCAAAGAAAAAGAGAAGAGATGGCTCAAGTTTTAGTTAGGAGTCAATACTCTGCTGTGTTTAAGTTTATGTTGACCTAAAAGTGAAGAGAAAAAGGAAAGAAGAGGTTCAAAATGTGTTATCACAATGCCAAATTCTCTGCAACTCTCATCAAACACTTGCATGCAATCCGGGAGAAAAAACTATATTCTTTTAAGTACTTGATATATTGTTTTAAGTACTAGGTTCCTAGAACAGAAGAAATGAAGGAAGAAAAAGAAAAAGATAGATGGTGATGTAGGTTATGTTTTTTGTGGAAAACACCCCACAACTTCTAAGTTCATCTCTCTCCTTTTGTTTTCAAACCTAAAGTTCTAGGTCCACCGTAAAGTCCAAGTTTATTTCATTTACTACTTCTACATCTTAATTTATATTTTTACCTTAAAACACAAATTGCATACCTAACTAAAACCATTTAAATTAAATTTAACTATCACTTGTAAATTATTTCCTTTACACATATTTACTTATACCATAGTTAAAAAAAAATCATGTTCACACATTTGATTTTTTATTTATTAAAACTCCATAATATTTTTTATATACTAATTTAATGTTATTTATAATATTTAAAAATTAAAATTCATCTTAAGATTAAATAAAACACGGAAAACTTCCATAACTTTTTTCTATTTTTTAAAATTATTTATTATTTTTGTCTTTATATTTTTTTTATCTGTCCTCATAATTTTATATTCCTCTCATTAAATGTGGTTAAGATTACAAGGATTTGTAACAGTGGAACTCAAGAAAAAAATTGAATTAACAGTTTTAAAAATTAAAATAAAATTTATATAAAAAATTTGTATAAGTTAGTACATTTAATTTTTTTTATTTTTTTTATAAGTAACTTAGAAAAAAAATCATCTGAAAATTTTTAACTTCTGTTTTGTCTAATAATGGCATGGACATCGATGTTCTTTGCTCCTTGGATGTTTGAATGCAAACAAAAACAAACCTGCGGAGTCACGCAACCTTGAATTGACCCATGGACCACCATGTTCACAACATGATATATGATGTGTTTTACATTCTTTTAATTATTTATAATTATTATATGAATAAGAGAAACAAATTATTATTTTCTTACAAGCATTTCATTAATTATAATAATAAAATTTCTTTTGACCACTTTTATAAAAACAATGCACGGGTATAGGTACTACTTTATCTGCAAAACTCTAACTTATTATACACTCATAGATTTTAGATAAAAATTTTTGGTTATTTTTAATCGAGTCTTATTAAATTTCGTTAAAAATTTAATATTCTTCAACCAAGGTTATTGTTTTCTTTTTAACTTTTATATTTTTCAACTAAGTTTATTGTTATTTAATTTTTATCCATTAACCGAGTGAAATATTTATTGCGATCTTTTATATATATATATATATATATATATATATATATATATAATATTTATAAATAAAAAAATATAAATTTATGTATTTAATATAAAATATTATAATTACAATAAAATAATAGTAATTTTTTTATTAAAAACATATTAAATAACAATTAAATTAAAGGTTATAATGATAATTCTAACAGTCACATCAATTGTGACTATAGTAACAATCTTTTAGTCCTTTTAGGTGAAAAACATGACAAATTTCTATTTTTAATAAAAATAATAAAAATTCATTAAATGATAATATCATTTTAATAATAATTTAATCGAAGATATATCTTTCCAATCGAATACATCCTCAAGAAAAGTTAATAAGTAAATTTTAAATTTTATTGGACCAAAATTTAGTCTAATTTGTAAGATTAGATTTATATTCGTATATTTACTTTAAATTATTTTTAATATAACAAATAATACATAATTTTTTTTTAAAAGAATAAAATGTTACTTTCTTTAATACATATAATTTTTTCTAATAATTAAATAAAATATTAATAAAGTATAAGTCTTTATATATATATATATATATATAAAGACTTATACTTTATATATATATATATATATATATATATATATATATATATATATATATATATATATATATATATATATATATATATATATATATAGAAGTAAAAATTTAAAAAATATCTTAAATATGGTATAACAAAATAAAACCTATAAACACTAAATCATCCCATGTATACAACAGCTACTAGTTATCCTGGCTACTTCACTTCTCGTTGCTCAAATTAAATATTTGTAGTCACAATTTTTATTTCATAATAAATGTTAATATATGTACCAACTGTTTACTTTAAAACTTTGTGATGAAAGTTTGCAAAATATATTATCTGAATAAAAGTTTTCAGAAAATAAACATTAGTGCTTATCTTAAATAGCATCATGTAAAAACCGTTGATGAAGATTTTAAATTAATCTTATTATAAAATATTATACGAAACTATCATATTTCAAATTTAAAAGTTACATATTTTATTGTATCCAAATGAAATTTTCGTAACTCAATCTTAATTTTTAGTATAAAAAAGTGATACATGTTTAAAAATAATAATTATAATGCAGTACAAATAAGAGTTTTACTTTTTGCTATAAACTCATATACTTGGTGCAATAAACTCATTGATCCTCTCATATATATATATATATATATATATATATATATATATATATATATATATATATATATACACGTTAAATTTGACATTATTTTAAAATTTACTTTTTCAGCATATATTACATATTAGTTGGGTTTGGTGTGATAAGATGGAGATTAATGATTTACATGATTATATATGCGCTAACATAACAGATCGATGCCTTTGCTCTTAAGGAGTGAACATGTTCAAATAGGAAAAAAAAAAGTTGATAGAGATAGGTTGTTAGGGATTTATAATTTGCTTACTCTTTTGGGTAAGGTCAAAACTATGTACATAATTTTTTTAGAATATTTGTTTTTTATTTGGTTAAACATAAGAACTTAAAATAATTTAAATTGGATCATGTAAATAAATATAAATAATACAATAGTTACTATTATGTTAGATTTTATTATATTTTGGGATTATATATTCATTATTTAAAATTTAAATATTGTTTTATCATGAACTTTCACGTGAAATTGGAATTTGTTCTTATATGATATTTTGATATTTTTGGTGTCAAAACTTTATCAATGAATGGATATAGTTATTTTAATACAATTACCTTCGGTCTGAGATGACCAATCTCGACCTTCGATTCGAGTTGACCTGTCCCGACTTTCAATCTGAGTCGACCTATCTCGACCTTCGACTTAGGTTTTCATGTCACGACTTTTGGCCCGAGTCGGCCTGTCTCGATCTTTGGCTTGTGCGGGTCGGTCTCGTCCATTAGTCCAGACCAGTCCGTCTCAATCTTCGGCTTGGGCTAGTCCATCTTGACCTTCAGAACAAGCTGATCAGTCTCAACCTTTAGCTTGGGCCAGTTTGCCTTGACTTTCGACTCGAGTCATCTTATCTCGACCTTCGACCTGAGTCGACCTTTCTTGACCATCGACCATTGACCATCGGCCCAAACTGAATCATCTTGGCCTTTAGTTGGGATAACCTGTCTCGATCTTTGGCTTAGGTTGACACGTCTCGACCTTTGGCCTGGGCCATCATGTGTTGACCTTCAGCCTGGACCGACACGTCTTAATCTTCGGCCTAGGCTCGCTCGTTTCTACCTTTAGTTTGGGCCGACCTGTCTCAACCTTTGGCCTAATCGGTTAGTCTCAATAATAAGTCTAAATCGGCCCATCTCAGCCTTCGACAAATCTCGACGTTCGACCCACTTTGTCTAGTCTCGACCCTTGGTCCGTGCTAACACTTCTCGACCTTCGGCCCGGACTGGCACTTCTCGACCTTTGGCTCGGACTACCACTTCTTGACCTTTGGTCTGACTCGTCTCGACCTTCGGTCCCTACCAACCCGTCTCAACCTTCAGCCTGGTCTACCCATCTCAACAGTTGACCTAGATCGACTTGTCTCAAGCTTCGACACGGACCAAAATGTCTTGACATTCGGCCCGCGCCAACCTGTCTCAACCTTCGGCCCGGGTCGGTCTCCCTCGACCTTCGGTTCAGACTGGCCAGTCTCGACCTTCAGTTCAGGCCGACCCGTCTCAACGTTCAACCTCAGCCGACCCGTCTCGACAATGTGCTTAGACTTACTTGTCTCAATCTTAAGCTCAGCCTGGCTTGACATGACTCAGCTCGAACTTTGACTCAAATTTAAAGTATTAATTTTAAGAGTTAATTAAAGTCTTTCAGTAAAAACACATTAGCCTTGACCTTAACCTACTTGAGAGGATGTTTTGGTTTGAGGTTTTTTTTTTGCCCCCTCATTTGGGACCTCCTAAAAGAGGAAGTTAATGAAGGGTGTGATTGAACTAGGCCATGGGCCATTGACCAAATATGTCACTTTTAATTTCAATATAATGGAATAATGTCCCAAACAACTAAATACCTCATATTTTAAAGAATAAATATCATAATGTCATCAAAATGATGGAAAAAATAAAACAACTATGAAAATTAAACAAAAAATTATGGATAGTTAAAATTTGTACTTTATAAATTTATAGTTTTGCAAGAAAATAACTAAAAGTGGTCTTTTATAAGTGAAACTTAATTATTTTATTAATAAAATTTGAACTTATAAATAATAGAATGAGTATAGTTTTATTTTATAAAAAATACTACATCTCTAAAATTATCTATTTTTTTCTTTCGTCTACATACTAAGTTTGTGATTTATATGTTAATCTCTTTGAGCGTTAGAGACCGTCATAGGAATTTTGATGTAGAGTAGAAGTTTTTTCTTCAATAAGAATTTTCACCAAAGTAAGTTCATTTTTGTCATTTTCTTGAGTCATTTTGGAAATTTGCTTGCATAGGGAGAAATGTTTGCATGTGACTCTTTTGGGTTTTAGATGAATGCTTGTCTGTCCATGATCACTAGGATGTGTTTAGATTATTAATATGAGTTTTTTTTTGTACAAGTAGAGTATCATGTGAGAATTATATTCCTTGGAATTTAGTTGAAATTAGGATTTGATCCATGTAAGAGAAATTAGTTATTTTCTCTTAGTGTTTTGATGAATGATCTGATGGTAAAGATATTATGATAATTGCTTTTGTCATAAGAAATGTAGCTTGTTAACTTTATTGTTATAATTGAATTATCTTTGAGTTTGTTGAGAAATTTAATATTGAGGTGTTGGTATGATTATGAGAGTATTGATAAATTGAGATATACCTTTTGAGTCGATTGGTTCTATATAAAGTCATTTTTTCAAATAACTAATTATTACCCTTTTGGAAATAAGCATTAGGCAAAACACTCAGTTTGAACCATATTGACCATCTAATAAAATATGTGATGTTTTTAAATTATGCAGACACACCGAGTGAGTCAACCAAATGCTAAGCAAAAGTAAAGTTTTATGAATCTAGAGTGCTCAAGTCGTTTTACTTATTGGGCGAGTCAATACTTGTTGGGCAAGCCTTCTAAAAAGGCTCCCTAAGGGTTCTCTGTCTATACGTGTGTTTGTGTTTTTCATTGTGTGTGTTTGTCTTCTAAGATGTGTATTGAATGGTAATTCAATATATGATTATTCTAACTCTGCACTAATATCATACTTACATTGCCATAGAGATAGATATTTAAGTGGTGAGGATCGATGAAGGTTCTTATATTTGGAGTGCAGTATAAAAAAAATCATATCATGTAGGTAGCAGGGATTTACCCTGTCATATAAGAAAGACTTAGGTTCTGATATGTGACTATATATGAGTGGCAAATCATATGATAGGTGCAGAATTTCTCAGTCTATATAATACACCACTCTTCTAGAAGTAGAGTCAAATTATTGGTAATGATATAGGTTTAATTTGAATTGCATTGTGAGATTGATGGATGCGATTTAAAGAAATATGAATTTTGAAATGTTCAAATTATAAATGGTTTTTTTATTTTAAAATATCACAACTTATCTTGTTTTTTTGTGTGATTATCAATTATTATGATCACGTATTACATGAGAACAAAATACCTAAATTGAGATTGAAAAAATATATAGTTGTGTAAAAATATTTAATTCCTCTTAATAATATATATATATATATATATATATATATATATATATATATATATATATATATATATATATCCACACACTTTTAACATACGTAACATATTAGCATTACTTTATTTACCTTATTTATATGATTTTTAATAGTTTATTTTATGCATTTTGTTGGTTTCTTTTACTAATTTATTTGTTATTTTGTATTTTTAATTCTAAAAACATATTTTTGCACAATATCAAATAAATCCGATTACAATACTGATATCTTTATTTATAAAATATTCGTAAACCATCAATTTATAAGATTAATCACATGTCCATAACAAAGATTTATACGGAATGAAGTGTTTTCAAAATAAGTAATATTTTTTTACCTCACATAAATATTGGATTTCATTTTTCTTTATCTATTAAAAAATAGAGATGTCAAAAAAGATTCATACCGCATTTAAAAGTCACAGAAAGAAAATGAATATTACAAATAGATATTAGCGGATAACATGTACAATTACGGGTACCTTTTATACTCACATGTTAATGGGGTAGATACAAGTATCATAGTATCCATATCCTAGATACGAGTACCCACTAAACTATATATATATATATATATATGGAGTTTTTCGTCCTTGATGCACAATATGAGAATGGAAAATACCATGCTTAAATCAAGGGTTTGAACCATAATTGTTTTTTCATAAGATGTGATAAAAGTTAAAACCTTGATTTTGAATGAGTCATTTTTTATTAATTAGTTCTATTATGTAGAATGTCGTTTAATATTTGCTTTTGTAATTTTATTTGAATTTGTATGAATTTGAGTTTATTTGAATTTTGTTTGGAAGGTATGATAGTGATGTATTATATTTTATTTGAATTTATGATTAAAATATGTTAAATATTTTTAGATTTTTTTTAAAATACTTATAAAAACCCACATATATTACAAAAATATGCGGTATCTGCATAAATAAAGAGACATATACGAGATAAATATTTATCCAACAAATAAAATATAAAGAAACTATTACTCATATCCTATCGGTCCCGATGATATTCCTATTCAAAACAATATCCCTAGTAAATTTTGTTGAATAGAAAGTAAACAACATTTACAAATGCCTAAGATAAACTCAAGTAAAATATTCTCATACCATTTACTTTTATAATTTTTTTATTAAACAATATTACTGCCTCGAAATTAAGTAAGTTTGTAAAAGCTTACTTTATGTAAATAGCAAAGATATTCTATAAGTTTTAATTTCCTATTTTCTGAGTTTCAATATACACTACGCCTTTTTTTTATAATGTTTACTTTAATGTAAAAATGTGATAAAACACACATTCTAATTAACATTTTATTTAACTGTTGGCAATATGCTTCTAAAATAGAAAAAGTATTTTTTTTTATAATCCTTTTGTCATATAATCCAATAAAAAATATTTACCATAAAAAAGTCTTATAAGACTGAAAATACTTTTAGAAATGTTTTTGTAACATCCCATTTAATAGTCCTTTCAGCTATTAAACAAAACATCATATTATGATAGAGCAAAGCAAATCGACAGAAAGACATACAAAAGTTTAATACAGTCGTCCCAAAAATAATCTATTTTCAATCCTTGTACTACTATCAGAAGCAGAGTTAAAGAAAAGTACGACTTATACATTCCAAAATGCTCTATTCTAAAAGCACAAGTCCATAAACAAAGGAACACTAGGAGTCACTGATCAGGTCCGGTCTGAGGGAGACGTACCATCACCTGTATTCTTCTCTGCTCACACCAAGTAGTAGGTGGTCATCGCAAAAGAAGATATTCAAGGAAAAACATGCCAAACAAGAAGGGTAAGCTAATAACTCACATAAAGAGCGGTGAAGTCACATAAAAATATATATATATAATAAACAAACAAATTTTACACACATTGTAAATTAAACCAAGTCGCTACTACAATACATACAAGTACCCGACTCTAACTCAATATCCGGATTATGTAAGCAAATTGGATCTCTTGGTAGCTTGCACTTGTGAAGGTTCCTAAACTCTGCAGAGTTTAGGCTCAAGGGGTTATCACCCAACCACTCCCAAGGTAAGTCCCCTTCGCGTCTATGACTGATCGGGTCCATAGACTAGGACTTCTTGCTACTCCTCACGACATAACCCACTATGCTCTACATGAGTCTTAATGGATTATTGGAGCGTCAGGATGCCAACCAAAAACGAGTAAATGCTTACACACACTAAGTACTTTGCCTAGGAATTCCCATGAAATCCTAGTTCATCTCATCCCTTCACAATTCTCATTTCACCAACTTTCATCATACAATTATATGCATACACTACAAATCATCAACATCCAACACAATGGCAGACCTAGGTTAGGACAAAGGGGAGCCATGGCTCCCCCAAACTTTTAATTTTATATATATATATATATAATTTCTAATATTTTTATTAAGTTATATATATTATATATTTTTATTGTTTAAAAAGTAAAATAAAAATTAATGTAATGGATTAGTAACTGGATTAAAGAGATTAAGGTTTTATATCTGGTTATAAGGTTTATCCACAACAAGTTATAAAAAAGTATGAAATAAAAGAAAGACAAATTAGGAAAAAGAAATTGAAGAACAGAGATAATAAATATGCATACTCACACGATCTCATGAATAAGTATCCTAATATGATATATGCATGTTAGATTTATGATTCTTCCATTACAATATTTCTCCCAAATTAAGTTTCCCCAAATTAGTATGAACCCTAACTATGATTTTAGGAATTTTTTGTATGAAATTGGCATAAACCTTAATTATATTTTCTCAAATTAGTATAATCCAACATTATAAAATGTTGATATTTTGTATTTTCAACTACATACAATGAATTAGTTGAATACTCTTGAATTGAAATAAAAAATAGAATACTCATTTATGTGAATTCAACAAATTAAAAAAATTAAAAATTGAAAAGTTTGAATTGCATGATTTAAATAAAGAAAATAATTTTTTTAATTAAAAAAATTATATATAAAACATCTAATTTGGCACCCCTACATATTTTCTTCAAGTTCCGCCACTGATCCAACATACTGTAAGCAAACATTATTTATTTTCCATCCATTCAACCATCATTCATTTAAAACAGGGAAGAAAACATAACTCTGCAGTACAATTCGCCTAAGCTAGCGAATCTCGCCTAGGCCAAGAAGTAGTCTCGCTTAGGCGG